>Ga0207639_10000074_pt1 | contig 91671 bp, 89 predicted proteins | sample KBSCornC32_FD_184299 | JGI IMG/M metagenome (GOLD analysis project Ga0207639, IMG submission 184299) | Corn rhizosphere microbial communities from Kellogg Biological Station, Michigan, USA - KBS Corn C3-2 (SPAdes) (version 2) | ecosystem: Host-associated > Plants > Roots > Rhizosphere > Soil ... | reverse complement strand
CGTGGATGTTCCTGTTGATCTTCGCCATGAGCGCGGGCTTCGCCTTCGCGCTCTGGACTGGCTCGCGCGGAAGCGTGGTCGGTGTCGTCGGAGCGATGGTCGTTGGAGCGGTTCTCTTTCCTGCGATGCGGGGGCTCCTTCTCTGGGCCGAAACCGGGATCAGCGCTTTGCTCGGCGCGCTGGTCGCAAACGCGCTTCCCGCCCACGGTCCGCTCATGGGCGTCGGACGGACGGTCACCCAGACCGTCGGCGGCGGCGACGTCTCGACAGGCCGGACACAGCTCTGGCTCCACGCCCTCGGCGCGATCGAGAAGCGTCCCTTGTTTGGATATGGCGAGGATCAAATGTCGACAGTCGCTCCATTTGGAGGGCTTGGCCAGACGCACCAGGTCATCCTTCAAGTCCTGATGGCGTGGGGCGTAGTGGGGCTTGCCTGTGTCGCGGTGCTTGTGATCTGGTTCCTGATGCGCTCGCTGCCGGCGGTCAGGCGGGACCAGACCGAGCTTCTTCCGCCGACGCTCGCGATGCTCGCGCTCGCAATCATGGCGATGTTCGACGGGGCTTTGTTCCACGTGCTTCCGGTCAGCATCTTCGCGGCCTGTGCCGGGATCATCGCATCGCGCCGGGCGCCGCATTCCGTCCGAGGATGAACCGCTTCGAGCATGTATTCGTGGGGGGCGTGAGGGCCGCTACGGCTTCGCGCGTCGAGCTTACAAGGAGGATTATCGAGGATTGCCTCGAACGCGGGCACTCGCCCGCCGCGCCTCCGCGCCTGCTGTTCGACACCAACGGCCACGGGATCTCGCTCGCCGCGCGGAATGCCGATTATCGCAGAGCGCTCGAGGCTGCCGATGTCGTGCACGCCGACGGTGGCTGGATTGTGCTCGCCTCGGGCTTGCTCTCGGGCGCCAGGATCGCCGAGCGGTCCGCGACGACCGATATGATCCACGACCTTGCCTCGGCTGGCGTCGAGCACAGGATTCGGCACTACCTGCTGGGCTCGACGGAAGAGGTGAACGCGTCGTGCGCCGAACGCCTGGAGCAGATGTATCCGGGGATGATTATCGCGGGACGGCGCCACGGCTATTTTCGACCGGAAGAAGAAGCTGCGATCGTCGACGACATCAACGCCGCCGCGCCGGACGTGCTTTGGATTGGACTAGGCAAGCCTCGGGAGCAGCTCTTCGCGGTCCGTAACCGGGATCGGCTTCGCGCCGCGTGGGCGATCACGTGCGGCGGCTGCTTCAATTATATCACCGGCCATTACCGCCGAGCGCCACGCTGGATGCAGGACAGCCATCTCGAATGGCTATTCCGCGCGGTCACGACCCCGAAGTTGCTGTGGCGCTACGCGACCACGTCGCCGCACGCGATCTGGCTCACGCTCACCCGCAGGGACGATCAAGTCATTTAAGGGTTAGAACGCGTTCGAATGAACCACGACGCCGATCGTCCTGGCGACGATGGCGACGTCGCGGCCGATGTGCCAGCCGTCGAGATATTCGAGGTCGGCGCGAAGGCGGTCGGTGACGTCCGTTTTCTTCTCGGTCGCTCCGCGGAAGCCGCGGACCTGGGCGAGGCCGGTGATTCCGGGCTTGATCGAATGGCGGTCGAAATAATGGTCGTCGATGTCCCAGAAGAGCTCGTCGTCGGCGCGGCAGCCGAGCGGGTGCGGGCGCGGGCCGACGACACTCATTTCGCCCGCCAACACGTTCAGAAGTTGGGGCAGCTCGTCGAGGCTGGTGCGACGGAGAAAACGACCGACGCGGGTCACGCGATCGTCATCGCGGCTAGCGGAACGGCTCCCGGATTCATCGCCGAGCTCGGTCCTCATGCTGCGGAACTTGAGGATGCTGAACAAGCGGTTGGAGCGGCCGAGCCGCTGCTGGCGGAAAAGGATTGGCCCCGGCGATTCGATGCGGATTGCGAGGGCAATTGCTGCGAAGACCGGGAGCAAGACGACAAGAACCGTCGCGGAAAATCCGATGTCGAACAGCCGCTTGGTCACCCGATCGCGAAGCCGCAAGGGGCCGCAACCGACCAGGAGCGTGCTGTGCCCGCCATGGCGGCGAAGGCCGATCGCGCCAACCGCGTCCAGCTCGGGGACGAGCATTTCCGCATCGACGTTCGCGCCGGCGAGAACCCGCGCCCAGGCGCCGCGCCGCTCCTCCGGGCAGGAAACGATGACTCGTTCGCAGGCGTCGAGAATTTGGGCGAGGCGGTCGAGCATCAGCGGATCGTCGATTGCCGGCTCGAGGCCTAGCGCCGCAGCGTCAATCACGATCTGTTTCCCGTCGCCCGCTGTTGCGACCTCGTCGATGAGCAACACTTCCTTGCGGAAATTCCATCCATTCCGCTCGCCGATGCGCCGCCCGAGCGTCAGCCGGCCGAGCGCGATCGCGAGCACCGACATTGCCGCGCCGATGCCGAACACGAGGCGGGAAAAGTCCTCGCCGATTTTCAGGGAGAAGAGCAGGATCGCCGCTACGGCGATCGCGAAGAGAAGCGATTTGACGGCAAGGCCGGCGCTCCGCCGCGGACTCGACAATGCATCGATCGACCAGGCCCCGCGGCTGAATCCGAGAGCGACGTAGAGCGGGAAAAGGAGCAGAAACGTATTGAGCCCGAAGCTTCCGGTGAGCGCTCCGAAACGCAATTGATTCGCGAGCAGGAAGGAGGCCGCCATTGCAGCAGCGTCGACCGCAAAGAGCAGTCCGTAGAGACGAACCCGGAGCCAGCCGAAATCGCGCGACGCACCCTTGCTTTCCGTCGCTGTGGCGCCGGGCTTCAGTGTCGTCGCTGAAAACTGGTTCACCCGCGCTCCTCCTCGTGGGTGCGCTTCATTGCCGTTAACCAGTTAATATCACGTGATAACGGCGATACCTAGGCCCGCTGTCAGCTGGCCAGGAGCTCACGGAAATAGGCGATCGTGCGGTCGAGGCCCTGGTCGAGGGGCACGCTGGGCTCCCAGCCCAACGTCGCTTTCGCACGGCTGATGTCCGGCTGGCGCTGGCGCGGATCGTCGGCCGGCAGCGGCTCGTAGGATATCTCGGATGGACCGCCGACCTTCCGAACGACGAGTTCGGCAAGCTGTTTCATCGAGAATTCCGAAGGATTGCCGATGTTGATCGGGCCGGTGACGTCGTCCGCGCTGTCCATCATCCGGATCAAACCGTCGATCAGGTCGTCGACGTAGCAGAAGCTCCGCGTCTGCGAGCCGTCACCATAGATAGTGATCGGTTCGCCCTTGATCGCCTGCACGATGAAGTTCGAGACGACGCGGCCGTCCGCCGGGTGCATCCGTGGCCCATAAGTGTTGAAGATCCGCGCGACCTTGATCCCGAGGCCGAGCTGGCGGTGATAATCGAAGAACAAGGTCTCGGCGCAGCGCTTGCCTTCGTCGTAGCAACTGCGCGGCCCGATCGGGTTGACGTGGCCCCAATAATCCTCGGTCTGCGGATGGACCGATGGGTCGCCGTAAACTTCGCTCGTCGAAGCCTGGAGGATCTTCGCCTTCAGCCGCTTGGCAAGGCCGAGCATGTTGATTGCACCGTGAACGGAGGTCTTCGTCGTCTGCACCGGGTCATGCTGATAGTGGATCGGCGAGGCCGGGCAGGCGAGATTGTAGATCTCGTCGACCTCCAGGTAGAGCGGGAAGGTCACGTCGTGCCGGATCAGCTCGAACGACGGGTTGCCGAGCAGGTGAGCGATGTTGCGCTTGGTGCCGGTGAAGAAATTGTCGACGCACACGACCTCATGACCTTCGCCGATCAACCGGTCGCATAGATGCGATCCGAGGAAACCGGCGCCCCCGGTGACGAGAATGCGCTTTCGGCTCTCATACGAACGTTTCATCTGTCGGACGCTCCCCCACGCATAGAGATAGCTGTAGCAAGGTTCGGTTGCGCCCGCGAGGATGCACTGGGCCTTGATCCACCTCATTTCTTTCGCCCGCTAGCCGGGGCATGGACGCTCTTGCTTCACTCGGGCTAAATTGCGCGGAATTCGGAGACGCACGCGTTATGTCATTGATCGGAAAGCTCGTCGGAAAGTTGCTCACCAAGGGCAGCGTTACGCTCCACGAGCCGGGCAAGCCGCCGCACACTTATGGCCCGGGTGGGGGCAAGCATCTGACGGTGCGCTTCAACGACCGAAAGGTGGCGTTCGACATCATGCGCAACCCGCGCCTTGGGTTCGGCGAGGCCTATATGGACGGCCGGCTGGTGATCGAGGACGGGACGATGCTCGACCTCATGCGGCTGATCGTCGGGGCGAACCGCTGGGAAGATTGGGGCGAAGGCCGTAAGGCGTTGTCCAAGGGCAAGGCGAGCAAGGCGCTCAAGCGATTGCTTTCACCCAACAATCTCAAACGTGCGCGGAAGAATGTCGCGCACCATTACGATCTCAGCGACGAGCTCTACGAACTCTTCCTCGACGAGGACAAGCAATACAGCTGCGCTTACTGGACCGATCCGGAGCACGAGACGCTCGATCAGGCGCAGCTCGACAAGAAAGCACATATCGCCGCGAAGCTCGCGCTCGAGCCCGGTCAACGCGTGCTCGATATCGGCTGCGGCTGGGGCGGGATGGCGCTGTTCCTGCACAAAGTCGCGGGGGTCGACGTCCTCGGCGTCACGCTGTCGGAACATCAATTGAGGATCGCCCGCGAACGCGCGGCGGCGGCGGGCGTCTCGGACCACGTCAAGTTCGAGCTTCGTGACTATCGCCTGCTCGACGAGAAGTTCGACCGGATCGTGTCGGTCGGCATGTTCGAGCATGTGGGCGCGCGACATTATGACGAATTCTTCGCCAAGTGCCGGCAGCTTCTGAAGCCTGACGGCGTGATGCTGCTGCACACGATCGGCAAGCTCGGCGATGTGTCGGACGGGCCCGATCCGTTCACCGACAAATATATTTTCCCGGGCTATCACCTGCCCTCGCTAAGCGAGATGCTGGGGGCCAGCCAAAAGGTCCGCTTGATCGCCAGCGATGTCGAGAATTTGCGCCTGCACTACGCCTATACACTGGAGCATTGGCTCGAGCGCGCGACCAGGACGCGCCAGCAGATCGAGGCGATGTACGACGATCGCTTCTTCCGGATGTGGGAATATTATCTCGCCGGCGGAATTGTGATGTTCGAGAACGGGGCCGCCTGCAATTACCAGGTCCAGTACATCCGCGAGCGGACCGCGCTCCCGATCACGCGCGACTATATCGCCGAGACCGAGGCGCGATATCGCAAGATCGTCGCCGAGCCCGCGGCCGAGAAGCGAACGGCGAAGCGCCGAAAGGCGGACGCTCCCGAATTCGCCAAATAGAAGGGCCCGGCCGCACGAACGGCCGGGCCTTCATTTTAGGCGTTCCTAAGGTTCAGCTCTGATGGTGATGCTCTGCCTTGAACATCGCCCGCGCTTGCTTGCGCTCATCCGGGCTGATGGTCCCGTCGTGGTTGAGGTCCATCTTGTCGAAATGGGCCAGAGCGGCGGCTTGCGCCTCGGCGAGTGACACGCGCCCGTCCTTGTTCGAATCCGCCATCTCGAACATGTGACCGGCCATGCCGCCGCGAGCCATTCCCGCATGCTCCATATGCGCCTTCATTTGCTGACCGGCGGCGTCGAACTCGGCGCGTGAGACCACGCCGTCCTTGTTCGTGTCGGCGCGGGCAAACATACGCGCGAAACCGGCGCGATGATGCCTGGCAGGCTGTGCGCCGTCCGCCTGTGCGTGCTGGCTATGGGCGGCTTCCGCCTCGGCCATCGTGACCTGCCCATCGTGATTGAGATCGAGCTTGTCGAACATCTTCGACGGATCGAAGCGCACGGCGCGCTGCTCGGCCTTCTGCTCATGCCGGGCTTCGCTTGCGTTGAGTTCGTCCTGCGTGATGAACCCGTCGTGGTTAGTGTCGAGCTTTCCGAACATTTTCGCGACATGCGCCAGGACGTCCGCGCGCGTCGACATGTGCATCATGTGCGAATGGCGGGCGGGCTGAGCAGCCGGCGCCGGCGGAGCCGCCTGCGCAAGCGCAACGCCGCCAGCCAAAAGGGCGGCCGCCGCAGCGCCGCCAAGCAGAATCTTGTTCATTTTCCTCAAACCTCCTCAGGATCGGCGAGGAGTAGCTAAGAGCGAAATGTTTTCCAGCGATTGAACAATCCGTGAACTTCTAGGCGCTAGCGGCTGCAACCGTCCTCTCAGCTCCTTCCCAGACGATACTCTTCGTTAACCGTGCTTGGTTACCTCTCGGCTGAGATCGGGAGGTCCAGAGTGCAAACGCGTGAGTTGAGGGCTGCGGCGGTCGGTTGCGCTATTCTCGCGACCTATCTCGCCGCCGTGCTTGCCACCGGGCGGATCCCGCTGGCGTCATTCGCTGAGCTGCTTTGGGCCTATGTCGGTGTGGCGTTCAGCCTGTGGCTGGCGGTAGGCGTCGCCTGCGTGATGCTGCTGCTTTATCGACGGCGGCCTGTCGGCGGCGTTGGTCCAAGTCCATTCGCGGTACTTTCAGACTATGTGCGCGATCGCTGGCAGCAGGATTGGCTCGTGTCCTTGCTGTGGCCTCCGCTGCTGTTCGTTTTCCTTCTCGCGCCCTTCAACGCGTTCAAGCAGAAGGTCCTTCCGCTCGCCGGCTACTCGCTCGATCCGACGCTCGTGCACGTCGACCGCGCCTTATTCTTCGGACATGACCCGTGGCGGGTCACGCACGCGCTGCTCACTTCGCCAACGGCGACCTTGGTCATCGACCGCCTCTATCACGGCTGGTTCGCACCGATGGTGCTTGGGCTGATTATCTGCGCCTGGATGCCCGCGACGAGCTATCGCCTCCGTACGCAATATTGCTTCACCTACATCGGCGTGTGGATCGTGCTCGGGAGCATCATGGCCTTCGCAATGCCGAGCGCCGGTCCGTGTTTCTACGCCGACCTGGTCGACCCGGCGTCGCCCTACCAGGCGCTGATGGCGCAGCTGCAGGCGCAGCAACTCGCAGCGGGCACGGACTTCCAGGCGCTGGTTGATCAGCACATGCTCCTGAAGGTCCGCAGTCTCGATGGGCTCGTAATCGGTGGCGGCATATCCGCATTGCCATCGGTGCATAACGGCCTGGCGGTCCTCTTCGCGCTTGGGGCGTCGAAGCTCAATCGCCCGGCCGGCTGGCTGTTCGGCGCTTATGCAGTGTTTATCTGGATCGGGTCGATCCACCTTGGCTGGCATTATGCCGTGGACGGCCTCGTGGCTGCAGCGTCGACCATTGCGCTGTGGAAGGCCTCGGGATGGCTTGCCGATTGGCTCGACCGTCCAGCCGCCGTAGCGCCGACCCTAGCGACCGCCTGACCTCCTTAAGAAGTTGTAATCACCCTTCTCCCTCATGGACAATTGACCCCGCGCCGCTAGGAGCGCGCGGAGGAACGGTTACAGACGTGTGACTCATGGGGGTTGAGGGGAAATTCGTGCCGGAGGTGGCGGAAAGCGTGCGCCCGTGGTGGGAGTCACGGCTGTGTCTCGCGCTGGTCGTCCTCGCCACGATGGTCCCGCTCCTCTATCCGCCGATCCCGCCGCTGGTGGACCTGTTCGGTCACATGGGCCGCTATCGAGTGGAGCTCGACCTCAACCAATCGCCGTTTCTCCAGCAATATTACGACTATCACTGGGCCGCGATCGGTAACCTCGGCGTCGACCTTTTGATCATCCCGCTCGGCAAGCTGTTCGGACTCGAGCTGGCAGTGAAGCTGATCGTCATCGCGATCCCGCCGTTGACCGCGGCAGGTTTCCTGTGGGTTGCCAGGGAAGTGCACGGGCGAGTCCCGCCGACCGCGTTTTTCGCTTTGCCGTTCATCTACGGTTTCCCGTTCCTTTTCGGGTTCGCGAACTTCGCTCTTTCGGTGGCGCTGGCCTTCCTGGCGTTCGGACTTTGGCTGAGGCTCGGCAGGCTCGAACGGACGGCGCTTCGCGGCTTGTTGTTCGTTCCGATCTCGCTCGTCGTCTTCTTCGCGCACACATACGGCTGGGGCCTGCTCGGCCTGATGTGTTTCTCGGCCGACGCCGTGCGGCTTCATGATCGTGGGAAGCCGTGGTGGCGGGCGGGTATCGAAGCCGCGCTTCACACTTCCGTCATGGGGCTGCCGATCCTCGCGATGCTGATCTGGCGAACCGAGACGCACGGCGGGCAAACGGCCGATTGGTTCGACTGGAAGGTCAAGTGGATCTGGATCTATTCGGCGCTTCGCGACCGCTGGAAATGGTTCGATATGGGCTCGCTGATCGTTCCCGCGCTCGTCTTTCTCTACGCGATCGGGAACCGGATTTTCGGTCGCAGCCTGACCATGTCGCGCAACCTCGCCTTCTCGGCAATCGTGCTTGCCATTTCGTTCGCGATCCTTCCGCGGATCATCTTCGGCTCGGCTTATGCCGACATGCGGCTGGTGCCATACCTGATGGCAGTAGCGCTGCTCGCGATACGGTTTCGCGGCGCGCTAAATGGCAAAACGGCCCAGGTCATGGCTGTGCTCGGCCTCTTGTTCTTCGCGACGCGGACGGCGGCGAATACATACAGCCTGGGAATGGCTGCGATGGATCAGACCGCCAAGCTGAAAGCGATCGATGAGATGCCGGTGGGCGCTCGCGTAATCACGCTGACCGGCATGCCGTGCACCGAATATTGGCCACCGCTTCGTAACGCGCATCTCGGGGCGATGGTCATCGTCAGGCGCGACGGCTTTTCCAACGACCAGTGGCTGCTCGAAGGCGTGAACCTGCTCGACCTCAAATATCGCGCGGCGGGCTATTTCGCCGCGGACCCGTCGCAGCTCGTCCGGCCGAACCATTGCATTGATCGGCTTCACCGGATGATCGACCAGTCGCTGGCGGCGCTTCCGCGGAACGATTTCGACTATGTCTGGCTGATCGACGTGCCGCCTTACGATCCGACATTGCTGGAAGGGACACAGTTGGTCTGGCGCGGACCGGGTTCCGTCCTCTATCGTCTGCATTGATGCTAGCGCTTTCGATCGTCGTCCCCTGCTTCAACGAGGAGGCCTGCCTCGGCACGCTGCATGAGCGGCTGACCAACGCCGCGCGCTCGGTGGCAGGCGACGATTACGAGATCGTGCTCGTCAATGACGGGTCGCGAGACGGAAGCTGGGCAATGATGCGAACGATGGCCGCACGTGATCCCCACGTGGTCGCCGTCAACCTGTCACGCAATCACGGTCACCAGCTCGCGCTGACCGCAGGTCTCGACCTCAGCCGCGGCGACACGGTTCTGATCATCGACGCCGATCTTCAAGACCCCCCCGAGCTTCTGCCCGAGATGTTGAAGGCGATGCAAAGCGAAAATGCCGACGTTGTCTACGGCGTTCGCCGCAGCCGCTCGGGCGAGACCGCGTTCAAGCGGGCCACGGCGCACGGCTTTTACCGGCTGTTGTCGCGAGCGACGGAGGTCGAAATCCCGGTCGATACCGGCGACTTCCGGTTGATGAGCAGGCGCGCCCTCGACGCGCTCCTCGCGATGCCGGAGCAGGCGCGTTTCATCCGCGGGATGGTCGCCTGGATTGGATTCAGGCAAGCGCCGTTCGTCTACGACCGGCAGGAACGCTTCGCCGGCGAGACCAAATATCCGTTGCGGAAGATGGTGCGCTTCGCCCTCGATGCGCTGACCGGCTTTTCGTCCGCACCGTTGAAGCTCGCGAGCCACGCGGGCCTGTGGCTCTCGTTCGGCTCGGTCCTGCTGGTGCTCTATATTGCCTATGCCTGGCTGACGGGGAGCAGCATCCAGGGCTGGACTTCGCTGATGCTCGTGGTCGTGGTGCTGGGCGCGATCCAGATGTTCGTCCTCGCGCTCATGGGTGAATATATCGGGCGCCTCTACAATGAAGCGAAGCGGCGACCGTTATATATCGTTCAGGAGATTGCGGGAGACGGCCGCGCCGAGGCGAAGCTCGGCTATATCGCCGACGCGACCGCGAACAGCGAGAGGCCCGGCGGCAAGGGCAAACGTCCGACCAAATGACGCTCGGCCGCGAAGATTCTTTCGAGCGTCCCGTTCAGGGGCGCTGAAGGAAGCTTCAGGTCTGCATCGTCCTTGCCCCGCAGCCTGGAAGCGAGGCGGTCGACCATCGCCAGCGGAAATAAGAGGCTGTTGAAATAGCCAATCTTCTCGAGCTTCAGGGGTGACGCCTGGAGCAATCGCTGGAGTCCGGCTTTCGAATAACGGCGCTTATGATGATTCACGACGTCGTGCGCCGACCACATCCACTGGTGCGCCGGCACGGTCATCAGGAATTTGCCGCCGGGCTTCAGCTTTCCCGCAATCGCCACGAGGGCGGCGCCGTCGTCTTCAATGTGCTCAATGACGTCGAGCGCGGCGATCAAATCGTAAGCGCCGTCCGGCACGCCCACCAGCTCCGGAAGCGGTGCGCTAAGCACTTGCCGTCCGAGGCGCGTTTCGGCGATTGCGCGCGCCTCATCGTCCAGCTCGACTGCATCGACTGACCCAAATCCGCCGAGCATCTCGAGATTATGTCCGGTGCCACAGCCGATCTCGAGGATGTGTCCACCCGGCTGCGGCGTCGCTTCACGACGGATCAGCTCGGCGAGCACTTCGCGCCGCGCGCGGTACCACCAATGGCGCTGATCGAGCTCGGCCATCTGCCGGTAGACGACGCGCTCCATCAGCCGAACACCCACTGACGATTGAAGAGGTAGGTCGCCAGCGGAGTGACGAAGATGGCTGGGATGAGCGGCCACCAATAGGGCCCGTGAAGATTATTGACCAACAGCCAGGTGAAGCCTTCGTTGAGGATGAAACCGGACGTCTGGACCACGAAGAATTTGACCTTCATCCGACGATCCTCGCGCTTCCCGTGGCCGCGAAAGCTCCAGCGGCTGTGAAGGACGAAGCCGATACTCACTGCGACCAGGAAGGCGATGACGACGGCGGCCATCGCCGGCATCACATAGACGGTGAGAAAGGAATAGATCACCGAATAGACGGCCGCGAGCGAGAAGCCCACGATCGCGAACCGGACCAATTGGCCGAAGGTTTCCTGACTGACGTTTAATCTCGTGGCCATGCCCGGCTGCTTGCCGTTTGAAGTTTGCCGGCTACAGCCGGAAAAATGGACCAAGGCAAGGTCGAGGAATGGGAACGGAGGGTGGTCGGCATCGTCGAGCGCCACTGGAAGTGGGTCGTCGTCCTCGCCTGGCTGGCGTTTTGCGCTCTCTTCATAGCGCAGCGCTGGACCGACATCCGGTTCTTCGGGCTTCCCGACACCGACGACAATATGCGGATGATGCAGGTGCGTGGCCTGCTCCACGGCCAGGGCTGGTTCGACCTTCGCCAATACCGGATGAACCCGCCGTTCGGAGCGAACATTCACTGGTCGCGCCTCGTAGACTTGCCGATCGCGGGATTGATCCTGGCGTTGCGGCCGCTTCTCGGGGGAGCGGGCGCCGAACGATGGGCGGTCGCTATAGCACCGCTGCTTCCCTATGTTCTCCTGCTTGGCGCACTCGCATTGACCGCGCGGCGGCTCATCCATCCGCTCGCTTACCCGCTGGCCATCGTTGCAGTCTTCTTCGCCGGTTCAACCAACGGCATGTTCATGCCGGAGCGGATCGACCATCACGGCTGGCAGCTCGCCTTCCTCGCCTGCAGCATGGCTGGAATCGCGGACTCGAACCGTGTTCGCGGCGGACTGACGCTCGGGATTACGACGGCGCTATCGTTCGCCATCGGGCTGGAAATGATCATCTATCTTGCGCTCGCGGGCGCCGCGATGGTCCTCTTCTGGGTGACGGATGCAAAAGAAGCCGAACGGCTGCGCGCCTATGCGCTGTCGCTGACGGCGGCCGGGGCACTCTGCTTCCTGATCTTCGCTTCGTACGACAACCGCGCGCCGGTCTGCGACGCTTTCTCGCCTGTGTGGCTCTCGGACGTCGTCCTCTCGTGCGCGCTCATGTACGGGCTCGCCTGGCTGTCGCCGGCGGACTGGAGGCAAAGGCTGGGGCTCGCCGTTCTTGCCGGCCTCGTGATCGCGGGCTTTCACGTCGGGATGTGGCCACAATGTCTTGGACGGCCCGAACATGTGTCGGCGGAGGCGAACCAACTCTGGCTGAGCCATGTGAAGGAGGCGCGGCCCGTCTACACGCACGGCGGGCGGGTCGCAGCATCGATGGCTGCTCTGCCGGTGATGGGCGCGATTGGCTGGACGGTGCTCGCATGGCTGCGGCGAAGGGATGCCGACCTCCTCCGCCGGATCATCGGTGCGGCAGTTCCCGGGATCGTCGCGGGACTTCTGCTGCTCTGGCAGACCCGGACGGGTCCTCCTGCCGAGCTGATGGCGGTAGTCGGCTCGGCCGCGTTGATGTGGTGCCTGATCCCGATTTTCTGGAGGTCGAAGCACGCGCTTGTCCGGGTTCTTGGAGTTTCCGTCGTCGTCCTCGCCGGGGCTGGTGCTGCCGTTCCCTTTGCGCTGATGTTCATCCCCGCGGAGAAGCCGACCGCGTATCAGACGGCGATCGGCCGCGCGAACAGCCTATGCTCGTCCTTATGGGGCCTTCATCCGATCGCGCTCCAGCCGAAAGGGATGGTTTTTACCCTGGTCGACCTCGGCCCGCGGCTCATCACGGTCACGCATCACGACGCGGTAGCGGGTCCATACCACCGCAACTGGCAGCAGATTGTCGACGTGATGAAAGCCTGGCGTGGAAGCGCCAAACAGGCGCATCAGATCATGGTCGACAAATATCATTCCAACTACGTGCTGAGCTGCCCCAAGAGCTCGACGACCACCATCTTTATGGCGGAAGCGCCGAAGGGCTTCTACGGGCAACTGGAAGCCGGGCAGGTTCCGAAATGGCTCGAGCCGATTCCGCTGCCGAAGGATTCGCCGTTCAAGATGTGGAAGGTCGTTGGCTAGGCGAGGACGTGGGGGAAGCTCTGCTTCAGTCCATCGATCACGAACTGGGCCGCGAGTGCCGCGAGAATGACGCCCAGGATGCGCGTGATCGCCGCTTCGACCTTGTCGCCGATCAGGCGCATCAACGGCCCGGAAGCGAGAAGCGTCACCAGGGTGATCAGGATGACGACCGTGATCGCTGCAAGGACTACCGCAACGTGAAGCGGAGTTTCGGCTCTAGATACCCATAGCATCGCGCTGGCAATGGAGCCCGGTCCCGTGATCATCGGCATCGCCATGGGGAAGACGCTGATGTCCTCGGCTTCGGGCGTGCCCTCGATCTCCTCGGCGCGGCGTTCGCGGCGCTCCGTGCGGCGCTCGAACACCATTTCGACGGCGATGTAGAAAAGCAGGATTCCGCCTGCGATCCGGAAGCTCGCAAGGCTGATTCCGAGCCATTGCAGCATCGGCCGGCCGAGAAGCGCGAAGAACATGAGGATCGACCACGCGATCAGCGAGGAGCGGATCGCCATCGCGCGGCGGTGGGCGGACGGAGTGCCGCGCGTGAGGCTCGCGAAGATCGGCGCGCAGCCCGGCGGATCGATGATCACCAGGAAGGTGACGAGCGCCGATCCGAAAAGCTCGATCACAGGCCCTCCGGGTCCCCGAGGCCCTCGCGCCGGCACGCGGCGACGAGCGTGTTGCGCATCAGCATGGCGATGGTCATCGGACCGACGCCGCCCGGCACCGGCGTGATGGCGGCGGCGACTTCTGCAGCCTCATCGTAAGCGACATCGCCGACCAGGCGGCCCTTGCCGTCTCCGGTCGGGATGCGGTTGATGCCGACGTCGATGACGGTGGCGCCTGGCTTGATCCAGTCGCCGCGCACCATCTCGGCTCGGCCGACCGCGGCGACGAGAATGTCGGCGCGCCGGGCGACCGCCGGAAGGTCGCGCGTCCGCGAATGGGCGACGGTGACGGTTGCATTCTCGCCCAGCAGAAGCTGCGCCATCGGCTTGCCGACGATGTTCGATCGCCCGATCACCACGGCCTCGAGGCCGGTCAGATCGCCGAGCTCCTGCTTGAGGAGGTAGAGGCAGCCGTAGGGCGTGCAGGGCGCGAGCGCTGGTAGTCCGGAAGCGAGCCGTCCAGCGTTCATCGGGTGGAAACCGTCGACGTCCTTGTCCGGATCGATGCTCTCGATCACGCGCGTCGAATTGATTTGTTTGGGCAGCGGGAGCTGGACGAGGATGCCGTCTACACGATCGTCCGCGTTGAGATCAGCCACGAGTCGAAGCAGCTCTTCTTCGCTCGTCGTCCGGGGAAGGTTGTGCGCGAAACCGGCCATTCCGAGCTCGGCCGTCGCGCGGTTCTTGGAGCGGACGTATACGGCGCTTGCGGGATCTTCGCCGACCAGCACTGTCGCGAGACCGGGTGGCCGTCCCGAATTGCGCATGAAATCCGGAACAAATGCGGCAACGCGATCGCGGATCGCCTGCCCCGCCGCTTTTCCGTCGATCCGCTTGGCCGTCATCCGCCGTAATAATATTGAGTGACGACCCCGCCCAGGAGCTTCTTGAGGATCTGGATGAGGATGATGATCACCAGCGGCGAAAAATCGATCCCTCCGAAGTCCGGAAGCATTCGCCGGATCGGGCGATAAAGCGGCGCCGTGAGCCGGTCGATCGCGACCGCGAAGCTGCGGATGCCCTGCGAGCTCGTGTTGAGCACGTTGAGCACGAACAGCCAGCTGAGGATCACCTGGACGATGATGACCCAGAAGAGGACATCGAGCAGGAGGTCGGCGATTTGCACGAGGGCCATGAGCATGAGCGAGGCTTAGCCGTGGCTTTGTTAGGGCGCAAACCTCTCGGGCTCGGCGACGGCCAGGATTTCGGCGAAGTCTCCGTTCCGGTCCGTCCATTCGGCGACCGGGGTCCAGCCGCCCGAGAGCAACAGGACACGTCCGCCCCGTTCGGGATATTTGTGGCTGTTTTCGGTGTGGATCGACGAACCGCGGCCGAAGCGAAAGCGCTGACCCGAGACGGTGAAGCTGACGTCCCGATTGGCGACGAGGTGCATTTCGACGCGCGAAAGAATGTCGTTCCACCGCGCCTCGTGACGGAAGGCGTCTTCAGGAATATCGCTGTCGAGCTCCCGGTTTATGCGCTTCAGCAGGTTGAGGTTGAACTCGGCAGTGACGCCTTCGGGGTCGTCATAGGCGCGGATCAGCCGCTCGACTGGCTTCACGCGATCCATGCCGATCAGAAGCTGAGCGCCGGGCCCCAGCAACGCGCGGAACTGGCGCAGCAAATCGGTTGCGCTCCACGGCACGAAATTGCCGATGGTCGAACCGGGGAAGAAGCCGAGCTTGGGGAGCTGCTCGATCCCGCCCGGAAGTGTAAACGGCCGGGCGAAATCGGCGACGACCGGGATGACCTCGAGCGACGGGAACAGGTGTTGAAGATCGCCCGCGCTCTGCTCGAGATAGTCGCCCGAGATATCGACGGGAACGTAAGCGGCGGGCGCGATCGCCTCCAGGAGGATCGGAGTCTTGGTCGCCGAACCGGCGCCAAACTCGACAACTGCGGCACCCTTGGGCACGCGCCGGGCGACCTCGGGCATGACGTCGTGGAGAAGCCCGGTCTCCGTCCGCGTCGGATAGTAGCTCGGCAACCGCGTGATTTCGTCGAACAGCTCGGAGCCGCGCCGGTCGTAGAGCCACCTCGCGGGAATCGCGGGGATGGGCGCCGAGAGTCCCGCAAGCACGTCGTCGCGAAACGCCTTCGTCTGGGGATCAAGCGTCGCGAGCAAGGCGAAGTCCCGTGAACTGCCAGCGAGCGCTTGGCGGGAAGAAGTTGCGGTAGGAGGCGCGGCTATGACCGCGCGGTGTGGCGCAGCTTGCGCCTTTCAGAACATATTGGCCGCACATGAACTTGCCGTTGTACTCGCCGACGGCTCCTTCGGCTTGGGCAAAACCGGGGTAGGAAGCGAAGGCGCTCTGCGTCCATTCCCAGACGTCGCCGAAGATTCCGCCGCCGGGACGGGGAACAACAGCGGCGGCATCGTCGAGCTGATTGCCGATCAGCGGATCGGCGGAGGCGCCGAAGTCCTCCCATTCGGCTTCGGTCGGGAGGCGTGCGCCGGCCCAGCGGGCGAACGCGTCCGCTTCAAAATAGCTGACGTGCGCGACGGGAGCCGTCCAGTCGATCTCGCGGCGTCCACCGAGCGTGAACTCCGTGCCATCCTCGCGCCAGTACAGAGGGGCGACGATGCCTTCCTGTTGCACCCATGCCCAGCCTTCCGAGAACCACAGCGCGGGCGTCGCATAGCCGCCATCGTCGACGAACTCGCGCCATTCCTTGTTGGTGACGCGGCGGCCGGCGATCTCATGGCCGGAAAGGAGGACGCGGTGGCGCGGGCGTTCGGAATCGAAGGCGAAGGCGTCATCTGGCGCTCCGATCTCGACGATCCCCTCGCGGCCGCGATGCCAGGAAAGCGGCTCAACGGCGAAGCAGGCGGGCGGCGACAGCTGACTATAGGCCGGTTCGAGAGGGTTTTCGGCGAAGGTCGCGAGGATATCGGTCAGGAGAAGCTCCTGATGCTGCTGCTCGTGATTGATGCCGAGCTCGACGAGCTGCAGTGCCGTCGACGGAAGGCCCGGAAGAGCGCTCTCCAGCGCTTCGTCAACGTGAGCGCGATAGGCGCGAACCTCGTCGAGCGAGGGACGGCTAAGCATTCCCCGCTTCGGGCGCGCGTGCCTTGGCCCTTCTGCCTCGTAATAGCTGTTGAACAGGAAGCCCCAATTCTCGTAGAATGGCAGGTAAGCCGGCGCGTGATCCCGAAGGATGAAGGTCTCGAAGAACCAGGTGGTATGCGCGAGGTGCCATTTGGCCGGAGAGGCATCCGGGAAGGGTTGAATCGTCGCGTCGGAATCGCTGAGTGCAGCGGCGAGATCGAGCGTCAACGTGCGGGTGGCGAACAGCTGCTCGCCCAGCGCCCCGAGGGTCGGTCGCGAATCCTCCCTGGCCATTGGAGAGACGCATTGCCACCAAACGGCAGTCGGGGCCAGCTAAAAGTTCTCTAAATGTTCCGCATTTGCGGCTATTCGCCGCGCGTTGCGCCCGGTTGCCAGAGAATATCCCCGCCTTCGCGAGCTGCGACGAAGCGCGCGGCCACGAACAGATGGTCCGACAGCCGGTTTAGATAAGCGAGCAGCTGGGGATTCAGCGGCTCCCTCTCGTTCAGCGCAACGGCGACCCGCTCGGCGCGGCGGACGATCGCACGGGCGAGGTGTAGCGCGGCAACGGCTGGAGACCCGCCTGGCAGGATGAAGCTTTCCAGCGGCGCAAGTCCAGTGTTCATCAGATCGATGTCGCGTTCGAGCCTTTCGACTTGCGATGCGACGATCCTCAGCGCTCCGTCGATCGCTCCCGGCGTTGCGACATCGGCTCCGAGGTCGAACAGGTCGTTTTGGATTTCGAGCAGTTGGTCGGCGACCGGCCCACCGTCGAGCGCGGCCACCGCGACGCCGATCGCGGCATTGGCTTCATCGACCTCGCCGATCGCGGTCATCCTGAGGCTCGACTTGCTCACTCGGCTGCCGTCGACGAGCCCGGCGCTGCCGCCGTCGCCCGTACGCGTGTAGATTTTGTTGAGCTTGACCAAACGTGCGCCTTACTGGCTGGAAGCGGCGCCCGCGAGCGCCAGGATCAGGATGACGATCACGATTGCCGCCGCCTGAAAGAGCACGCGCCGGCGCATCCACATCTGCGACTGTTCGCCGGTCACGTCCTTGCCCGACGCCATCGCGATCACGCCGCGTACGAGCACATAGACGACCGCCGCCATCGCGAGCAGAAGCAGGACCAGCAGGATATAGCGCATGCCCGCGCCTTAGGCGTCGATGAAGGTGAAACCAAGGGGCAGCATGCCCTCGAGCAAGTCGGCGGCGAGAGCTCGACCGTCGACACCATTCTCGCGCATTGCGGCGAGGGTCGGGGCAAGATCGCGCTTGGCGAGGCGTCGGCCGTCGGAGTGGGCAACCAGCGGGTGGTGGAGATAGATCGGTTCCGGGAGTCTGAGCAGTTCCTGAAGAAGGCGCTGGATCGGAGTCGAGGGACGCAGATCCGCGCCGCGCACGACCATCGCCACTCCGCTTTCTGCGTCATCCACGACGCAGGAGAGATGATAGGAAGCAGGCGCGTCCTTTCTGGCGAGAATTGCATCGCCAATGTCGGCCTCGGTCGCGGTGAGTTTTTGCCCATCAGCCTCGGTCCAGGACCGCAGACCAGCTTTCGTGAGCGCCTTCGCGGAATCGAGCCGCCAGCAATGCGCCGTCGTCGCACGCCGCTCGGGATCGTCCGGAAGGCCGCGGCAGGTTCCGGGGTAGGAAGTCGCCGCATCGCCGTGCGGTGCGGTGAGCGATTGCGCGATGTCGGCGCGTGTGCAGAAGCAGGGATAGGCGAGGCCTCGCGACTTCAGCGTCTCCAGCGCATTTTCGTATGCCCGGGTGCGCTGCGACTGAACGAACGTCGGGTCGTCCCAATCCAGTCCGAGCCAGCGCAAATCCTCGAAGATTCCATCGACGAATTCGGGGCGGCTGCGCGTCTGGTCGAGGTCCTCGATCCTCAGCAGGAATTTTCCGCCGCCTTCCCGCGCCTGCGCGTGTCCCAGCACCGCGCTGTAGGCATGTCCCAGGTGAAGCCGCCCCGTCGGCGAAGGCGCGAAGCGGGTTATGAACATTTGACCTGTTGCCGAAAGGACTCTTGACGCTGAGTCATTGAAAATGCTGTCATAGGCATGTCACGCCGGGTTGGCATCCGGTTGGCAGGAATTTTTGGATTTTGGGGAAGACGGGCCGGGCGCCCTCTCCTCCCTAGCCCTTTACTGGGCACGTGCGACGGGGCCGGGGAGCTGGAGTTCGGAACGGAAACCGAACGAAAGGCTTTGTGTGGCTGTCGCATGTATCATCCAGAGCTGATTAGACATCCCGAAAGCTGCCCGGCGCTGGTGCTCAACGCCGATTACACCCCGCTGTCTTATTATCCGCTGTCGCTGTGGCCGTGGCAGACCGCGGTCAAGGCGATGTTCCTCGAGCGGGTCGACGTGGTCGCCCATTACGACCGCGAGGTGCACAGCCCGAGCATGGCGCTGAAGCTGCCCTCGGTCATCGCACTTCGCGATTATGTGCGGCCGAACGAATATCCGGCGTTCACCCGGTTCAACCTGTTCCTCCGCGACAAATTCCGCTGCGTCTATTGCGGAGCGGGCCGGGAGCTGACCTTCGATCACGTAATTCCGCGCGCCCACGGCGGCCGGACGACCTGGGAAAATGTCGCGACGGCCTGCGCACCGTGCAATCTAAGGAAAGGCGGGCGCACGCCGGCCGAGGCGCATATGCACCCGCATCGCGAGCCGATCCGGCCGACGACCTGGCAGCTGCAGGAGCATGGGCGAGCCTTCCCGCCCAATTACCTTCACGAGAGCTGGCGCGATTATCTCTACTGGGATGTCGAACTGGAGCCTTAAGCTCCAGCCAGGAATTCACGCACCTTCGATCCAATGTCGTCGCGCTGCATCGCGACCGCGACATTGGCGATGACGAAGCCCGCGGCGCTTCCGCAGTCGTAGCGTTCGCCTTCGAAGCGATAGGCATGGAAGGGCTGCTTGCCGATCAGCTTGGCCATTGCGTCGGTCAGCTGGATCTCGCCTCCCGCGCCGGTTTCCTTCGCATCGAGGGCGCGCATCACTTCGGGCTGGAGGATGTAGCGGCCCGGCAGCATCAGGTTCGACGGCGCGGTGCCCTGCGGCGGCTTTTCGACCAGGCCGCGGATTTCGGTGAAACGCCCATCGATCGCGCCCGGATCGATCACGCCATATTTGTGGGTCTCGCTGTCCGGCACCTCGAGCGCCGCGACGATGTTTCCGCCGACCTTTTCATAGGCCTCGACCATTTGCGCGAGGCAGTTGGGCTTGCCCATCATCAGCTCGTCGGGAAGCAGCACGGCGAAGGGCTGGTCGCCGACGATGTGGCGAGCGCACCAGACGGCGTGGCCGAGGCCGAGCGGTTGCTGCTGGCGGACGGTAATGACCTCGCCGAACTTGGCGTTGGACGGCGCGAGCACGTCCAGGCTCTTGCCCTTCTCGCGAAGTGTCGCCTCGAGCTCGAACGCCTGGTCGAAATAATCGACCAGCGATGACTTGCCTCGGCCCGTGACGAAGATCAGCTCCTCGATCCCCGCCTCGCGCGCCTCGTCGACCGCATATTGGATCAGCGGCCGATCGACGATCGTGATCATCTCCTTCGGAATGCTCTTGGTCGCCGGCAGAAGCCGGGTGCCGAGGCCGGCGACAGGGAAGACCGCCTTTCGGACGCGGGTAGGCATGGGGCGATCAGTCTCCCGGAGTTGAAGGACCGGTGTCCTTATTCACGGGCTGCGGATCGGTCCCGGCGGGAAGGCCGGGAGCAGGTCCGCCGGTCGCGGGCGGCAAGTTGAACGGATCCTGCGGACGCGGCGCTGAACGTTTCACCAGCTCGTCGACACGGTCCGGCTTCGCGTAGGTCGGAATGGCCAGCAGGTCCTGAGGCGTCGGCGTCGAGCGGGCCATAAGCGGTCTTACCGGCAGCGGCTGTCCCGGTGCGGGCTTCAGGTCCACTACCCGTCCGCAGGCGCCCAGTCCCAGCAGGACGACCGCCGTCATGATGCGCGTCAACTTCACCGCTCCCCGACTAGCCGTTCGCCAATGCTTAGGCTAGCGCCGCCGCGATGCGCCTGATCCTCATCACCTGCGCGGTTCTCGCGCTCGCCGCTTGCCAGAAACCTGAACATCAGGCGGCGAACGAAGCCGCTCCCGCTGCTGACGTCGGTCCGCACAAGGGCGTCGACCGCAGCCACAAGGGCCAGGCGTTTCCGGACGTGAAGTTCCTCGACGAGGAAGACAAGCCGATGAGCTATGAGCCGCTCCGCGGGGTTCCGACGCTCGTCAACCTCTGGGCGACCTGGTGCGCGCCATGCGTCAAAGAGCTTCCGACGCTTGAAAAGCTGTCGAAGCAGAACAAGCCAGGACTTTACGTGGCCACGATCAACCAGGACACAGCCCCGCGAGCATCGGTCGAGGCGTTCATGGCGAGCCACAAGCTCGACCTTCCCATGTACCGCGATCCCAAGATGGCGGTGTCGGGAGCGCTTGGGCCAGACACGGTCCTGCCGACGTCAATACTGTACGATGCGAACGGCAAGGAAGTCTGGCGCTACGTCGGCGATTTGGACTGGACGAGCCCGGAGGCAGCTAAGCTGCTTGCCGAAGCGGACGACGCGAAAGCTTCGTAAGCAGCCGACCATCGATCGCCGCGAGGCCGAGCGCGATCAGCGCCAGCCCGGCGAAATCCTGAGGGGCGAGCGTTTCTCCGAGGAACAGGCTGCCGAGCAGGATCGCGACCGGCGGAACGAGGAGGGTGACGAGCATCGCGTTGGTCGCGCCCGCCCCGTCGATCAGCTTGAAATAGAGGACATAGCCGAACGCGGTGCAGAGGACCGCAAGAGCCGTGATCGCGGCCCAGGCGCTCATCGGTGGCAGCGCGCGGGTCCAGGGATGCTCGGCCAGCATGGAAACAGGCAGCATGACGATCGCGGCGGCCGTCAGCTGGCCCGTCGTAATGCTGAGCGGCGAGATGCCGAGGCGCTTGAACCGGCGCGCCCAGACCCCGGCGAAGGCATAGCTCAGCGCGGCGCCAACGCAGGCGAGCTGGGCAAGCGCGCCGCTGCCGATGTCGCTGAGCAACGACGGCCCGATCATCGTCGCAACTCCGCCAAAGCCGAGCAGCACGCCGGCGATCTTGCGCGAGGTCATGCGCTCGTCGACCGTGAAGAAGTGAGCGACGAGAACGCCCCAGATTGGGGTCGTCGCGTTAAGGATCGAGGCGAGCCCGCTCGCGATGTGCGTCTGCCCCCAACCGAACAGGGTGAAGGGGAGGGCATTGTTGAGGATCGCGAGGAGGACGATCGAGCCCCAAACCTGGCGGGGAAGGTCGAGGCTTCCGCCGCGCGCCTTCACGAAAATCCAGAGTGCGACCGCGGCGATCGTCACGCGCAGCCAGACGTATGTCAGCGGAGGAACATGCCGAACTGCGACGCCGATGAAGAAGAAGGCGCCGCCCCAGATGACGGCGAGAACTAACATGATCAGCCAGTCGCTGCCGTTCATTTGCGCACGAATCATGGGCGCCTTGTCGACGGCCAAAGCGTCGCACGCTTCCGCGCTGTTGCGCTCAAACGCTCTTTGGTTTTCCGGCCTCATGGAATGAGGCGAGGTAAGGACTGCGGTCCTTTCCCGCCAACAAATGCATGACTCGCTGCGATAAGCTGGGCTTATTAGTCCCGCAGGAGTTCGTTGATGCTGGTCTTCGACCGCGTGCGCTCGTCGACACGCTTCACGATCACCGCGCAGGCGAGGGAGGGGCCGCCGTCCCGGCCCGGCAGGCTGCCCGGAACCACGACCGAATAGGGCGGCACACGCCCATAGAAAATCTCACCTGTCGCGCGCTCCACGATCTTGGTCGATGCACCAAGGAACACGCCCATTGAGAGCACCGACCCTTGCTCGACGAGAACGCCTTCCGCGACCTCGGACCGTGCACCAATGAAACAATCGTCCTCGATGATTACCGGCGCCGCCTGAAGGGGCTCCAGCACTCCGCCGATCCCCGCTCCGCCGGAGATGTGGACGTTCTTGCCGATCTGGGCACAGCTTCCCACCGTGGCCCAAGTGTCGACCATGGTTCCTTCGCCGACATGCGCGCCGATATTGACGAAGCTTGGCATCAGGACCGCGCCCGGTGCGATGTAGGCGCCGCGACGGACGATCGCTCCTGGGACCGCCCGGAAGGCGGCGGCGGCGAATTCCTTTTCGCCCCATCCCGCGAACTTCGACGGCACCTTGTCCCACCAATGAGCGCCTCCCGGAGCACCCGAGATCGCCTCCATCGGGTTCAGGCGGAACGACAGCAGCACCGCCTTCTTCAGCCATTCGTGGACTACCCAGCCGCCGGCCGTCTTTTCCGCGATCCGGGCTTCGCCGCGATCGAGCGCCGCAAGCGCGGCATCGACCGCGCCACGCACTTCACCCCGCGTGCCCGCGCCAATCCGGTCGCGTTCGTCCCATGCGTTCTCGATCACGGCCTGAAGCTGGTCAGTCATTCTTCCCCCCGAGGATCGATCCCAGCCAATCGCCGACGTCCGTGATCCGCTGGTCGACGATCCTGTCGTCGTAATTGTGGTTGCCGCGTTCGGAGCCGTTGTCGACCCATATCGTCGTCATTCCGAGCGCTTTCGCGGGGCCGAGATTCTGCACCATGTCGTCGACGAGCAGCGCCTCGCCGGGATCGATTCCGAACCGCTCGCACAGAAGTTCGTACCCGTGAGGATCGGGTTTGGCTCGATAGCCGCTCGCATGGATGTCATGGAGATCATCGAAATGCTCACCAACGCCAATCCGCTCTAGCACCCGGCGGGCATAAGGCGCATCACCGTTGGTGAACACAAAGCGCCTGCCGGGGAGAAGCGGCAGCAGACGCGACAACCGGTCATCGGGTTGTACCCGGTCGAGGGGAACGTCGTGAACGTCGGTCAAAAAGTCGTGCGGGTCGATTTCATGGTCTTTCATCAGGCCGGCGAGCGTTGTCCCGTGCTGGTGGAAATGGGCCTTCTGAACGCGCTTCGCTTCCTCGGGCGGACAGTCGAGCAGCCGCTGGATATAGGCGGCCATCCGCTCGTCGATCAGATCGAACAGCCCGCTCGATGCCGGATAAAGGCAATTATCGAGGTCGAAAATCCAGTCGCGGATGCGGGAAAAGCGCGGTTCCATGCCGCCAAAGTCCCTAGTCGGCTCAAGGGCTTAAGCAAATTGAAAGGTTTTCGTAACCATAAGCGTCAGTTGGGAAGCCGTGCGTTTTCAACGGCTTGAGCGGAGGCGGGGAAATGACGAAGCGGCTCTTGGGGACAACCGCGTGTGCGGTGGTACTCGCATTCAGTCTATCGGCTTGCGGCGGCGGTGGAGGCGGCGGCGCGCGGCCGATTCCGCCTGCTCCGACTCCAACGCCCACTCCGACTCCCACTCCGACGCCAACCCCCACACCGACGCCGACGCCGACTCCCACACCGACGCCGACCACCAACTTCAACACCGTTGAATATCAGGCCTCCAACTATGCCGTCGCGGCCAACGCGATCGCGGCGTACAACGCGGGTGCGACCGGTGCCGGGATCAAGATCGGAATCGTCGACAGCGGCATCAACCCGAAACTTGCCGAGTTCGCCGGCCGGATCGACCCGGCTAGCGGCGACGTCGCGGGCAATCGCGGAGTCAGCGACGAGGGGGGCCACGGAACGGCCGTCAGCGCGGTCGCCGCCGCCGCCCGCAACAATCAGGGGACATTGGGCGTAGCCTTCAACGCGACGATCGTCAGCGAGCGCGCTGACGATCCGGGCAGCTGCGCGAGCAAGGACGGGTGCAGCTTCTTCGACGGCCCGATCGCAACCGGGATCGATGCCGCAACGGCCGCAGGAGCGCGGGTAATCAATCTTTCGCTCGGGGGGTCGACGCCCGGCCCGCAATTGTTGGCGTCGATGCAGAACGCCGTATCGAAAGGCGTGGTCATCGTCATTGCGGCCGGCAATGACAGCACGGCCGATCCGGACCCATTCGCGCTCACTCCGGCGCAAGCCTTCCCCGGCTCCGTGATCATCGCCGGATCGCTCGGTACTGCCGCAAGCGACAGCGTGATTTCGACCTTCTCCGACAAAGCGGGCGTAGGCGCTTCTTCCTATCTGATGGCGGTCGGTTTCGACGACCAGGCTCCCGACGAGACGGGAACGCCCTTCCTGTGGTCTGGAACCAGCTTCGCGGCGCCGACCATCTCGGGCGCGGTGGCGCTGATGGCGCAGGCATTTCCAAACCTCACCGGCAAGCAGATCGTCCAGATCCTGTTCAACAGCGCGGACGATCTCGGCGCAGCGGGCGTGGACAACGTCTACGGTCATGGTGCGCTCGACATTGCGCGGGCGTTCCAGCCCCAGGGCCAGACCAGCCTCGCCGACAGCAAGGTCGCCGTCAGTGGGTCGAACGGCGACTTGCCGACGGCTGCTGGTGATGCCGGAGGCAGCGGCCAGTCGATGGGTGCGATCATCCTCGACGGCTACAACCGCGCTTACGTTCTCAATCTTGCAAAGACGCTGCGTCGCGCGGCCGTCGACCACCCGCTGTCGCGTTCGCTTCAGAACGACGTGAAGGTTTCGGGCGGCAATGTCGGACCCGTGAGCATCGCGATGACGGTTCGTGAGCGGCACGATCTCGCCCAGGGCTTTGGTCTGGAGCGCATGACTGTCGGCCCCCAGGACCTCCGGCAATCGAAGCTGATCGCCGGATCGGCGGTCGCCAAGATCGACAACAATACCGCCGTGGCATTCGGCTTCGCCGACGGCGCCAAGGCGATGGAACGGCGGTTGAACGGCGTCTCCGTGGGCGCCTTCCTCGTCGCCAACGACATCACTGGCAATCCGGGCTTCCTGGCGAGCCGGCACAGCAGCCTTGCCGTTCGCCACCAGTTCGGAGCCACTGGCCTCACCGTTTCCGGCGAGAGTGGCAACGTCTGGCAAGAAGCCCAGACCAGCGCGACCGGATCGCCCTACCGCTGGAGCAGCATCGCGGTCGACCGTCGGTTCGGGCCGAGCTCACTTCAGTTCAGCCTCAGCAAGCTGGACGAAAAGCAGACGCTTCTTGGAGGCCGAATGAGCAATGTGCTCGGCGGAGGCGGCGCAAGCTCGACCTTCCTCGACGGCGAAGCTCGTCACGATTTCGGAAGCGGCTGGAGCGCCACCCTGACCGGCCGCCGGGGCTGGACCAGTTTCAACGGCGGCAAATTCCAGACGGACGCTTATTCGCTCGACCTGGCGAAGGCCGGCCTGTTCAACAGCGACGACAAGCTTGCTTTCAGGATCGCCCAGCCGCTTCGAGTCGAGCACGGCGGTTTCTCGCTGATGCTGCCGACATCCTACGATTATTCGACGCTGACGGCGACGGACACGCTCAGCCACATGTCCCTCACGCCCAGTGGCCGAGAGATCGACGGCGAGATCAGCTACGGCGAGACCTTGCTCGGCGGAAATGCCTGGCTCGGCGGAAACCTCTTCTACCGTCGGGACCCGGGCCACATCGCCAATTCGCCCGATGACGCTGGCGCGGCGGTGCGTTTCAGCCTAGCGTTCTAATACCGGCCGAGAAGGGGCTCGCGGCGGAGCTTGGAGTTTCCTCAAACGCTCCGCCGCATTAGTCGGCGGATCGCCCGGCGCGATCTATCGCTAGCGCCGACGCGGGTTGCGATAGTCCGACATGGTCAGCGGAGCCGGGCAGTTATTGATTCGGCGATCCACGGCCATGAAAGTCTGTGCGGGCGGAAGCTTGGTGAGCGGAATGCCGTTCGGCGGGCGCTTGCCCATTTTCCGCGCCAGCGACATCGGCGTTTCCGGGCAGAGCTCGCCCTGCGGGACGGGGTTGATGACCGGCGTGTCGAGCGCCGGCTGGGCGGCTGCCGCAGCGGCGAACAGGGTGACGGGAAAGAGGAGCATCACCGGTCTCCTTTCGCGCCGCCGATTTATCACCTTCAGCATCGCCGGTGAAGGGCAGTTCATCCAAGGTCAGACGGTGAAGCTTTCCCCGCAGCCACAGGCGCCCTTGGCATTCGGATTGTCGAACACGAAGCCGGCTGCGAAATCGTCCTCCCTCCAGTCCATGGTCGAGCCGATCAGGTAAAGCACGCTCGCGCCATCGACGTAGAAGGTGCCGGCGGGAGTCTCGATCTTCTCGTCGAACGGCTGCTCCTCGGTCACGTAATCCACCGAATAGGCGAGGCCGGAGCAGCCGCGTCGCGGGGTCGACAGCTTCACACCGATTGCGCCGTCGGGAGCGCGGCTCATCAGGTCGGCGATGCGCGCTTCCGCCGCGGGGGTAAGGTTGATGGCCGCAGGGCGCGCGCGGAGTTTCGTTTCCCTATTCATTCGGAGCACTCACAGCATTCCCAATTCCAGGCGAGCTTCGTCGCTCATCTTCGACGGGTCCCACGGCGGATCCCACACGAGATTGACGATCGCATCGCGGATGCCCGGCACCGACAGGACTCGAAGCTCGACCTCGTTCGGGAGCGATTCGGCGACGGGGCAGTGCGGTGTCGTCAGCGTCATGGTGATGGTCGCGTCGCCGTCCTCGGAAATGTCGACGTCGTAGATCAGGCCGAGCTCGTAGATATCGACGGGGATTTCCGGATCGTAGATCGACTTCAGGACCTCGACCACGGACGCCTGGAGGTCGCTTCCCGGGCCGCCCGTCGGCGTCTCCTCTTTGTCGCCGGAGAGGAAACCGGCGAGATAATCCCGCTTACGGGCAACGCTGTCGGGAACGCGAGCGCGCGGCGGCGGAGTCACCGCTTCGACCTCTTCGGTCTCGATCTTTCGCTCCTCGTTCACGCGAACACCCGCTTCACCTGCTCGATCCCGTTGACCAGCGCCTCGATATCCGAGCTGTCGCTGTGCGCCGCGAAGCTCGCGCGCGCCGTCGCCTCGACGCCGAGCCAGCGCATCAACGGCTGAGCGCAATGGTGCCCGGCGCGGACGGCGACGCCCGCATCGTCCAATATGGTGGCGGTGTCGTGCGGATGAACCCCGTCTACGTTGAAGCTAACGATGCCCGCCGAATCCTCAGGTCCGTAAATCGTCACGCCATCGATGCGGCGCAGCGCCTCGCGGGTTTCGGCGACGAGCGCGCATTCGTGGGCGTGGATCGCGTCGAGCGACAGGCTTTCGACCCAGTCGACCGCGGCGTGCAGTCCAACCGCACCGACAATGTGCGGCGTACCCGCTTCGAACCGGGCGGGCGGATCGAGGAAGGTGGTTTCCTCGAACGTGACTTTCTCGATCATCGCTCCGCCGCCCTGCCACGGCGGCATTTGCGCGAGGAGCTCGGCGCGTCCCCAGAGGCAGCCGATGCCGGTCGGGCCGTAAAGCTTGTGGCCGGAGAAGGCGTAAAAGTCCGCGCCCAAGGTCACAATGTTCACGTCCAGCCGGGGTACGGCCTGGCAACCGTCGAGCAGCAGGAGCGCGCCTTTCGAGTGGGCGATATCGGCCGCGCGCCTCGCGTCGAGGATCGAGCCCAAGACGTTGGATACGTGGGCGAATCCTACAATACGATGCTCTTCGGTGAGCATCTGCTCCGCCGCGTCGAGATCGATCTGCCCGTCAGGTGTGAGCGGGACAACGTCGATTTCGAAGCCGGCCAGCTGCCAGGGGACGATGTTGCTGTGATGTTCGAGCTGCGTGAGGAGGACTCGGTTGCGGCCATCCTTCGGGAGCGCCCGCGCCACGAGGTTGATGGCCTCGGTCGCGCCGCGCGTGAAGACGACCTCGTTCGGCCCCCCACCGATCAGCTTCGATGCCGCTGCACGTGAACGCTCGTAGGCGTCCGTCATCGTCGCCGAACGCTCGTACACCCCGCGGTGAACGGTCGCATAATCGCGCGAATAAGCCTCGGTGATCGCGTCGATCACCGCCTGCGGCTTCTGCGCGGTCGCGGCGCTGTCGAGATAGTGCCAGTTCTCGATCGCCGGAAACTGGTCGCGGACCGCCAACTTCTCCCCCCTCGGGGGAGACGCCGTGCGCAGCACGGCAGAGGGGGTGCGAGGGCCGGACACACCCCCGCCGCCAGCGCTTCGCGCTACCGCCTCCCCCTGAGGGGGAGGAGCGTTGGTGGCGTCCATCACACGACCCTCCGCAGAGCCTCGCGCGCGGCCTCGGAGATGGCGCCAGGTTCCTTTGCGCCATCCCACAGGCCCATCACGAAACCTTCGAGCAGCAGCGCGCGGGCGCTCGCCGGGTCGAGGCCGCGGCTTTCGGCGTAGAACAATTGCATCGCGTCGAGCTCGCCGATGCTGGCGCCGTGGGCGCACTTCACGTCGTCGGCGAAGATCTCGAGCTCGGGCTTGCAGTTCGCGGTCGCGCCGCGGTCGAGCAGCATGGCTTTCACCGACTGCTCGGCGTCGGTCTTCTGCGCGCCGCGCGCGACTTCGACTTTGCCGAGATAGGAGCCGACCGCCTTGCCGTTGAGCACCGAGCGGACGACCTGCCGCGAGCGGCCGCCTTCGCCGATGTGCTTCAAGTTGGTGACGATCTCGTTGGTCGAGAGGCCGGTGCCGATGTTCGCGCTGTAGAACTCGAACTCGGCGCCTTCTTCGAGGCTCACTTCGAGTTCAATGCGGCCGTAAACCGGCGCCGTGTTGAGCGCGTAAATGCGCACTTTCGCGCCTTCTCCGAGCGCGAGCTGAACGCGGCGCAGTTGCACGTCGTCTGCGGCCGGAAGCCAGACTTCCTCGAAGCTCTCCCCCGCGCCAACCGTGAGCGTCACCGGCTCGGCGAACTGCTCCCAGACGGGCTTCAGCGCGTCGAGGTCGGCGTAACGCCATTCCTCTTGGCGGTGCGTGGGGAACGGCGCGGTCATGCAGTCCTCCCCGGAACGGGGAGGTGGCGGCGCGAAGCGCTGACGGAGGGGTCGATTCCACCTCCGCGGCTCCTCGGCCCCTCCACCATGCTCCGCATGGTCCCCCTCCCCGTTCCGGGGAGGATTTTCTGCAGCGCCAGGCTCACGCAGCCACCTCCGCATAGCCGGTGCTCTCGAGCTCGCGGGCGAGCTCGATGTCGCCCGAGCGCGTGATCTTGCCGGCCTGGAGCACGTGCACCTGATCGGGCCGCACATGCTCGAGGAGCCGCTCATAGTGCGTGATCAGCAGGACGCCCTTGTCGGGCGCGCGCATGATCCGGTTGATGCCTTCGCCGACGATGCGCAGCGCGTCGATGTCGAGGCCACTGTCGGTCTCGTCGAGCAATGCGAAGCGCGGATTGAGGATGCCCATCTGGACCATCTCGGCGCGCTTTTTCTCGCCGCCCGAGAAGCCGACGTTGACCGGGCGCTTCAGCATCTCGGCGTCCATTTCGAGCAACTTCGCCTGCTCGCGCGCGAGCTTGATGAAGTCGCCGGCGGAAAGCTCGGCTTGCCCACGCGACCGGCGCTGCGAATTGAGGCTCTCGCGGAGGAACTGGAGGTAGGAGATGCCGGGGATCTCGACCGGATATTGGAAGCCGAGGAACAGCCCCGCCGCCGCGCGCTCGTGCGGCTCGAGCTGGAGTAAATCCAACTCGTCATTCCCGCTTTCGCGGGGGTGACGAGTGGGGCTAAACGTCACCGACCCCTCGCTCACCTCATACCCAGGTCGGCCGGCGAGCACATAGGCCAGCGTCGACTTGCCCGAGCCGTTCGGGCCCATGATTGCGTGCACCTCGCCCGCGGGCACGTGCAGCGATACGCCGTTCAGGATCGGCTTGTCAGCGACGGTCGCGTGGAGGTTTTCAATTCTGAGCATATTACCTTGTCCGCTCCCGCAAACGACTCTCGACGACAGCGGTGATCGACATTTCGCGAGCACTGGCTCGGAGTTTCATCGCCTGCTCAAAGCTGTGATTTGCGCGATCGGGCGCAGGAATTGCTTTGTCCATTGCGCGACCGGCGGCCTCTAAGAATTGATCGCAATTGAACGTTGCTGCGACCGAGATCGCCTCGGCGCTCTCTCCGGACATTGTCAGGCGCTTTGTCTGCTCCGCTACGCAACGCATGTACGCGGCAGGCTCAGGTAAGCTGGTCGGAACAGCAGCCTGCGCCAGCAGGACAACAGCCAACGTCATCCGACACTCCCCTCCAGACTGATCCCCAGCAGCTTCTGCGCCTCGACCGCGAACTCCATCGGCAGCTGCTTCAGCACCTCGCGCGCGAAGCCGTTGACGATCAACGCCACGGCCGCCTCCTGATCCAAACCGCGCGACATCGCGTAGAAGAGCTGGTCCTCGCTGATCTTCGACGTCGTCGCTTCATGCTCGATCGTCGCGGTCGGGTTCTTGACCTCGATATAGGGCACGGTGTGCGCGCCGCAGTCGCTTCCCAGAAGCAGGGAATCGCACTGGGTGAAGTTGCGCACGTTCTCCGCGCGCGGGAGGACGCGCACCAGCCCGCGATAGGTGTTGTTCGACCGGCCCGCGCTGATGCCCTTCGACACGATGGTCGAGCGCGTGTTGGCGCCGATGTGGATCATCTTGGTGCCGGTGTCGGCCTGCTGGCGGTTGTTGGTCAGCGCGACCGAGTAGAATTCGCCGACACTGCCGTCGCCCTTGAGGATGCAGCTCGGATATTTCCAGGTGATCGCGCTTCCGGTCTCGACCTGCGTCCAGCTCACCTTCGAGCGGTCGCCGCTGCACAGCGCCCGCTTGGTGACGAAATTGAAGATCCCGCCCTTGCCTTCCTTGTCGCCCGGATACCAGTTCTGGACGGTGGAATATTTCACCTCGGCGTCCTCGTGCGCGAAGATCTCGACCACCGCGGCGTGGAGCTGGTTCTCGTCGCGCATCGGCGCGGTGCAGCCTTCGAGGTAGGAGACGTAGGCGCCTTTGTCGGCGACGATCAGGGTGCGCTCGAACTGACCGGTGTTTTCGGCATTGATGCGGAAATAGGTGCTAAGCTCCATCGGGCAGCGGACGCCCTCGGGCACGTAGACGAAGGTGCCGTCGCTGAAGACCGCGCTGTTCAAACAGGCGAAATAATTGTCGCGCTGCGGAACGACGCTGCCGAGATATTTCTGAACAAGCTCCGGATATTCGCGGATCGCTTCGGAGATGGAGAGGAAGATGACCCCGGCCTTCTTCAGCTCCTCGCGGAAGGTGGTGGCGACGGAAACGCTGTCGAACACCGCATCCACTGCGACTCTTGCGGCGCCTTCGACGCCGGCGAGCACCTTTTGCTCCTCAATCGGGATGCCGAGCTTCTCGTAAGTGCGGCGGATTTCGGGATCGAGCTCGTCCAGCGAGGCGAGCTTCGGCTTCGCCTTGGGCGCGGCGTAATAATATGCGTCCTGGTAATCGATCTCAGGGATGTCGAGCTTGGCCCAGGTCACTTCCTCCATTTCGAGCCAGGCGCGATAGGCCTTGAGCCGCCAATCGAGCATCCATTCGGGCTCGTTCTTCTTCGCAGAAATGAAGCGGACGGTGTCTTCGCTGAGGCCCTTGGGCGCAAATTCCTGCTCAACGTCGGAAACGAAGCCCCATTCGTAATCCTGCGCGATCTTTTCCTTGAGCTCGCGGTTCTTGACGGCCTCGTTCATCGCGCGAGCTCCGTCAGCGAGACCGCGCCGAGCGCGCCGCGCACGGCATTGCCGACCACGCCCATGTGCGGCTTGACGCGGCAGTGGGCGTCGAGCGCGCAATCGGTTCGCCCCTCGGAGCAGACCGTCATGGCGATGGGCCCTTCGACCGCCTCGACGATGTCGGCGAGGGTAATCTCCGAGGCCGCCTTCGCTAGCGCGAACCCGCCTGACGCGCCCCGAGCGCTGGTGAGAAGCCCGGAGGTCGCGAGCTGGCCCATCAACTTTTGAGTGGTCGGCAGGGGGACGCCGGTATCGCCTGAAAGCTCGGTCGCGCTGAGGCGAGCGCCCGCGGGGCGGCGGGCGGCGGCGGTCATCAACACGACCGCATAATCGGCAAGATGGCTCAGGCGCACGTGTCTTTGCAACTCAATTCAGACTGTTCCGCTCCGATTTAAGAGGTTTCGCCCTGAAACTCAACCAACAAGGGGAAAGAAAGGATCTCACGCAAAGGCGCGAAGGCGCAAAGATATGACGGCGACCTTCTTCGCGCCTTAGCGCCTTGGCGTGAAACAATCTTGCCTGGATTGCTTCGCTATGCTCGCAATGACAGACGGGGAGCCGTGTCGCTTTACCCTCTCATCCGTCCGTTGGTCTTCGCGCTCGACGCGGAGACGGCCCATCGGGCGACGATCGCGGGCCTGAAGATGATGCCCGCTAGGCGGCCGGCGGAATTTCCGCCGTTGTTGAGGACAACCGTCGCGGGGCTCGATTTTCCGACGCCGGTCGGCCTCGCGGCCGGGTTCGACAAGGATGCCGAGGTGCCGCAGCAGATGCTCAGCCTCGGCTTCGGCTTCGTCGAGGTGGGCACTGTCACGCCGCGGCCGCAGCAGGGAAACCCGAAGCCGCGGCTGTTTCGACTTTCGGAAGACCAAGCGGTCATCAACCGCATGGGGTTCAACAACCGGGGCCAGCAGTCTGCCTTCGCGCGCCTGACCGAATGCACCAACACGCATGGCGTGATCGGGGTCAATATCGGCGCGAACAAGGACAGCGCCGACCGGATCGCCGACTATGTCGCGGGCGTTCGCGCGATGACCCGCATGTCGCGCTACCTGACGATCAACATCAGCTCTCCCAACACGCCCGGGCTGCGAGGTCTGCAGGATGCGGGCGCGCTGGAAGAACTGCTTGCAGCGGTCGGCGAGGCACGAACAACCGAGCCGATCTTCCTCAAGGTCGCGCCAGACCTCGAGGCTGGCGATCCGGACCGGATCGTCCGCGCCGCGATAGACCACAAGATCGATGCGCTGATCGTCTCCAACACCACCGTGTCCCGACCGCCGCTTCGGTCGCGGCTCGCGAGTGAGCAGGGCGGACTGTCCGGCCAACCGCTCAAGCCGCTCGCCTTGAAGGCGTTGCGTGACTTTCGCGCCGCCAGCGGCGGCGAGATTCCACTGATCGGCGTGGGTGGTATCGCGAATGCCGACGACGCATGGGAGCGCATCCGGGCCGGCGCGAGCCTCGTCCAGCTTTATTCGGCGATGGTCTACGAGGGGCCGGGTATCGCGCGGCGCATCGCGCACGGCCTTGCGCAGAGGCTCGCTCGCGAAGGGTTCGCCAGCATTGCCGAGGCTGTCGGGACCGAGTAGCGCGCCGGTGATGCGTCTCCCCTCATTGCTATCGGTTGCCGCCGCGCTCGCCTTCTGCGGCTGCACCAGCGTCTCCCATTCAGCACCTTCCGAAGCCGCCGGAATGGTCAGCGCCGCGGATCCGCGGGCGGCAGCCGCCGGCATTCAGATTCTTCACGAAGGCGGTAATGCGGTGGATGCAGCCTTCGCGACCCTGCTCGCGTTGAACGTGGTCGAGCCGCAGAGCTCGGGCATCGGAGGCGGCGGCTATCTCGTCTATTCGGAACGGGGCGCCGCGCCGCTGACCTATGACGGGCGCGAGAAGGCGCCCCATGCGGCGAACGGCACCTGGTTCTTCCGGGACGGGCAGCCGATGGAGTTCAGTGACGCCCAGCCGGGCGGCAAGAGCGTCGGCGTTCCGGGCAACGTGAGGATGATGGCGCTCGCGCATCACGATCATGGCAAGCTTGCCTGGGCGGCACTGTTCCAGCCCGCGATCAAGCTCGCCCGCGACGGGTTCAAGATCACGCCGCGCCTCCATAATTCCCTGCTCAAATATCCGGCGACCGGAGCGCTGTCAGCCGAGGCCCGCGCGATCTTCTACCAGCCCGACGGCCAGCCGAAGCCGGTCGGGGCTTTGGTCAAGAATCCCGCCTTTGCCGCCTTCCTCGAGAAGCTCGCCCGGCTCGGTCCGGACAGCTTCTACGTCGGCCCGAACGCTCAGGCGATCGCAGCCGCCGTCAGCGGAGCGCCGCACAATCCGGCGTCGATGACGACGGGCGACATCTCCTCCTACGAGGCGAAACCGCGGCCGCCTGTCTGCGGGACCTATCGCGGCTACCGAGTCTGCGGGATGGGCCCGTCATCGTCAGGCGGCTTCACCGTCCTCGCCACGCTCAAGCAGCTCGAGCGGTTCAACCTCTCGGCGCTCGGCCCGCAGTCGCCCACCACGTGGCACCTGATCGCGGAGTCCGAGCGGCTCGCTTATGCCGACCGCGACAAATATCTCGCCGACGAGGATTTCGTTCACGTACCGCTCGCCGGGTTGATCGAGCCCGCTTACCTCGAACGCCGCTCGGCCCTGATTTCGCCGACTTCCACGACCGCAGTTCAGCCTGGCACCCCGGCCGGCGCGGGGATCACCTGCACGCCAGCATCGCAGCCGGAACGAGGCACTTCCCACTTCGTCGTGGTTGACCGCTGGGGCGACGTTGCTTCCGAAACCTCGACCATCGAAAGCAGCTTTGGGTCGGGCCTGATGGTCAATGGCTATTACCTCAACAATGAGCTGACCGACTTCAGCTTCGAGCCGGAGAAGGACGGCTGCCCGGTCGCCAACCGTGTCGAAGGAGGCAAGCGGCCGCGCAGCTCGATGAGCCCCACGATCGTCTACGCACCGGACGGCCACGTCGTGCTCGCCGTCGGCGCCGCCGGCGGTTCGACCATCCCGGCCCAGGTGATTAAGACGGTCATCGCGGCGATCGACTTCCATCTGCCGCCGCAAGAAGCGATCGGCCTGCCCATGATCTACGCTCCCGGCGACACCTTGTTCGTCGAGAGCGGCACGTTCCTCGAAGGCATGATCCCGCAGCTCCAGGCGCTCGGCCATGCCAGCGTGCGGACCCTTCCGCCCGGCACCTACAAGGCCAATGCGATCGAATGGGTCGACGGAAAATGGGTCGGCGGCGCGGACCCACGAAGCGAAGGGGTGGCGCTTAGCGAATGAGCGAGGCCCGGCAGCTCGAACATTTCGAAAATCTCGTCTCGCTTTTCTTTACGCGAGCGGAGGAAAAAGGCGACGGGCCGTTCCTCTGGGCCAAGCGAGAAGGCGATTGGCGGTCGATCAGCTGGGCCGAGGCGGCGCGGCAGGTGGCATCGCTTGCTGCTTCCCTCAAGAGCATCGGACTGCAACCCGGCGACCGCGTCTGCCTCGTTAGCGAGAACCGGCCCGAATGGCTGATTTCGGACTTGGCGATCATGGCCGCGAGGTGCGTGACGGTTCCGACCTACACGACGAACACGACGCGGGATCACGCGCACATCCTCGGCAATTCGGGTGCGCGCGCGGTGATCGTTTCGAACCAGAGGCTTGCGAAGAACCTGGTGCCGGCGGTGCTCACCTCGACCGAATGCCATCACGTCATTGCGATGGAGCCGCTTCGTTCCGTGCAGGCCCCGGACTGGGTCAATTGTCATTCGTGGCAGAAGCTCGCCTCGGCAGAGAGTGATGTCGAAAAGTTGAAGCACGAATTGCAGGGCGTTGGCCGCAATGATCTCGCCTGCATCATCTACACCAGCGGCACGGGCGGAGCGCCGCGCGGCGTGCAGCTTCACCACGGATCGATTCTAGCCAATCTGGAGGGCTGCACCGACATCATCTCGACCGATTTCGGTTGGGATGATGAAGTGTTCCTCTCGTTCCTGCCGGCGAGCCACGCCTATGAGCATACCGGCGGGCAGATGTTCCCGATCGCGCTCGGAGCGCAGATCTATTACGCCGAGAGCCTCGAGAAGCTCGCTTCGAACATCGAGGAAGTGCAGCCGACAATCATGGTCGTCGTGCCACGCCTGTTCGAGATGCTTCGGACGCGGATCATGAAGTCCGTCGAGGGCCAGGGCGCCCTCTCGAAATATCTGATGTCGCGAGCGCTCAAGATCGGGGGCGACAAAGCGGCGGGAAAGCTGAGGCCGTGGGACATTCCGATGGACGGCCTGCTGTCGCTTACGCTTCGAAAGAAGGTCCGTGCGAAGATCGGCAAGCGGCAGAAAGCATGGGTGTCGGGCGGCGCTCCGCTCAATCCCGAAGTCGGCCTTTTCTTTGAATCCCTCGGAATCACCTTCCTTCAGGGATACGGCCAGACCGAAACCGGGCCGGTGCTGGCTTGCAACCGGCCGAGCGCCGGAATCCGGCTGGATACAGTTGGACCGCCGGTCAAAAATACCGAGGTGAGGATTGCCGAGGACGGCGAGATCATGGTCCGCGGCGAGCTAGTCATGCACGGCTATTGGCGCAACGAGGAAGAGACCGCGCGGGTGCTGAAGGACGGCTGGCTAGCCACGGGTGACGTCGGGCATTTCGACGAGAAAGGGCGCATCAAGATCACCGACCGCAAGAAGGACATCCTGGTCAACGACAAGGGCGACAATGTGTCGCCGCAGCGGGTCGAGGGGATGCTGACGCTTCAGCCGGAAATCGCACAGGCGATGGTCTACGGTGACCGCCGGCCGCACCTCGTTGCCTTGCTGGTTCCCGACGCCGAGATCGCCTCAGCGCCCAACCTGCATCAACGCCTGGAGGCCGCGGTTGATCGGGTGAACGGCGAGCTGTCCATCATCGAGCGGATACGGCGCTTCATCGTTGCCGACGAGCCGTTCACGATAGAAAATGAGCAGCTGACGCCATCGATGAAAATCCGGCGCCACATCATCTCCAAGGCTTACGCCGACCGGCTGGACTCCCTTTACCGGAAGTAGTCCGGCTACGGCCTGTAATAAGGGACGATATCGACCACGGAGCAGCTTCCGACATGGGTGTGGCTCTGCAGATCGACGACTTCCTGGATGTCGTTTTGGCACATGCCCATCCCACCGACCTGGCGCGTCAGCAGCGTATAATTGCCGGTTCCCATCAACTCGCAGCCAGGGCTGAGGTGAACGATGTACGCCCTGCTCTGGCCGACGCGGAAGCCGAGTGTGCGGCCGTCGATCGTGCGCATATCGTTGGCATAATAATTGGGCAGACATGAAATCGGCGCCTGTGCGACCTTTCCACCGACCAGCATCTGATAAGTCTGCATCGCCCGCGGGTCCGGCCCCTGCGGAGGCGGCGGCGCCGTCATGCAGGACGCGAGAAGCGAACTCGCGATCAGGAGAGAAATGCGACGCATCTTGGGCCTCCTCGAACATTTCGCATGCGTTGCGAAAGCACCTCCGCTCATGAACTAAACCTGTCTTTCGCCGCTCTGCGGTGCGCAAATTCCTCTACATTAGTGGAGCGAACGAAGGGATTGGTTTCACGTTCCTGTTTGACGGTTGTCGGAAGGGTGATTTGACCGGCATCACGCAAGCCCTGAACTTCAGCGAGCCGCTGGGTAATCGCTTCATTGTCCGGCTCGGCATGTGCCGCATAGCGCGCGTTGGCGAGCGTATATTCGTGAGCGCAATAAAGCCGGGTGTCGTCGGGAAGGCCCGACAGCCGCTGCAGTGAACGATACATCTGCTCCGGTGTGCCTTCGAACAAGCGGCCGCAGCCCATTGCGAACAAAGTGTCGCCGACGAACGCGACCCCGTCATCGTCGAAGATCAGAGCGATGTGATCGAGCGTGTGTCCGGGAACCTCGATCACGCGTCCGACGTGCCGTCCGAGGTGGATCTGGTCTCCTTCCGATAGCGCAACCTCGCGCCCCGGAATTCGATCGGATGCCGGGCCTGAGATACGCGCCCCGGTAGCTTCTTTGATCGATAAATTCCCGCCCGTGTGATCCGGGTGCCAGTGCGTGTTCCACACCTGGTCGATGATCCAGCCGCGGCGCTGCGCTTCGGCGAGCACCGGCGCCGCGTCGCCCGGATCGACGACGGCGGTTTCGCCGCTTTCATCATCGTGCGCCAGCCACAGGTAATTGTCGTTGAAAGCCGGGACGGGAACAATTTGCATTTGCCGTGCCATTACGCCCGCGCACCCAGTATCGCCAGCGCATCGGCCGCGAGCTTGCGTGTCAGTTCGGTTGCAGGAACGGGCCGGCCGAGGGGACCGGATTGACCCGCCCACATCGGTCCGAAGCCATATTCACCGCGCTTCTCAGCCGCCGTCCGAATCGGCGCGAGTGCTGCGCTCGCGAGAGGATAGGCCGGCGCGTCGCTGCTGATCGGACCAAGCTCGTCTACCAGCCGGCCGCGCACACCGCGGGCAAGGCCGCCGGTCAAAAGGTTGGTGAAAACAGTGTGTCCGCTGACGAGTCGCTTGCGGTGAACATCGCTGATCGGCGCCTCGGGTGCGTGAAGATAGGCAGTGCCGAGCTGCACCGCGCTCGCGCCGAGGACGAACGCCGCCGCGATGCCGCGACCGTCGGCAATTCCTCCAGCAGCGATGACGGGCACGGAAACCGAATCCACGACCTGGGGCAGCAACGCGAACAAGCCCATTGCTTCGGCCGAATCCGAACCGAGGAATCGGCCCGTGTGCCCGCCGGCCTCAAACCCTTGGGCGATGATCGAATCCACCCCGCCTTCTTCGAGCCACCGCGCTTCGTCAACGGTCGTAGCATTGCCGATGACGATCGCTCCCGTGGCTTTCACGCGATCCAGAAGCGCTGGTTCGGGAAGGCCGAAATGGAAGCTGGCAACCCGCGGTTTCAGCTCTTCAACAACGCTGCACATCGCTTCTTCGAACGGCAGCCGGAGCGCGCCGCCGTTTCCGGGCTCGACTCCGAATTCGTCGTAATAAGGCTGGAGGAGCGCCCGCCACGCGCTGTCGTCCACCTGCTCGGGCATCCGGTGACAGAAGAAGTTGAGCGCGAATGGTCCCTCGACCTGACTTCTGACTTCAGCGACTTGCGTCCGTACTTGGTCCGGCGAGAGCATCGCGCATGGGAGCGAACCGAGCGCACCGCCGCGAATGGCCGCCACGCAAAGCTCCACACCGCCCGCGCCTGCCATCGGCGCCTGGACGATCGGAGTCTCGCTCCCGGCCAGTTCCAGGAAACGCTTGTTAGGCCAGCCTACCATTCGCCGGTGTTCGGCATCGAGGTCCAGGGCTCGGCTGCCTCGAGCGCGGCGCCCTTTTGAAGCAGCTCGACCGATATGTTGTCCGGGCTTCTGACGAACGCCATCCGCCCGTCGCGCGGAGGTCGATTGATCGTGACCCCGTTATCCATCAGCCGCCGGCACGTGTCGTAAATGTCGTCCACCTGGTAGGCGAGGTGACCGAAGTTGCGGCCGCCGCCATAGCCGCTCTCGTCCCAGTTCCAGGTGAGCTCGACCTCGCCGCCCTCATCGCCGGGAACGCCGAGGAAGATGAGCGTGAAGCGCCCGGCCTCGTTCTCCATCCGCCTCCGCTCCTCGAGGCCCAACAGTTGAAAGAATGCAACAGTGGCGTCCGGATCGGACACGCGGATCATCGAATGGAGGAATTTCATTTCATTTAGCTCGATTCATCGCTATAAATGCACGGTTCGTCGCAGCCCAAGCCGGCGATCGTGACCGGTGGCTGCTCGTATATGCGGACGAACGCCCGGGGTTCCATCCCATGATCCAGAAGCTGCAGGACAGCCGCGCCGTCCTTTTGGGCGCGGTAGCGATTTTTGCCGTGGGTCTCACAACCAGCGGTTACGCACTCGGCGACGGCTTGCGCCGCTCGAAGATGGCGGAGCACCGCACGGTCACCGTGCGCGGCGTCTCGGAGCGCAACGTTACGGCCGACCTCGCGACGTGGCAGATTAACTTTTCGCACCAGGGACCCGATCTGGGTTCGGTCCAGCAGTCGGTCGACGAGCAGGCGCGATCGGTGCGTTCGTTCTTCCAGCGGGCGGGCTTCCATGCCGACGAGATCACCGACGCTGACGTTTCGCTCAACCGCGAACAGCCGAGGGACAAGGATGGAAAGCCGGTCGGTCCGCAGCGGCTGACCGTCAGCCGCTCGATCCAGCTTCGGACCAACGACGTGATGAAGGCGCGGTTGGCCTACACCCGCCAGGCCGAGCTTCTCCGCGACGGGGTCGAGCTTTCAGGGAGCAGCATCAGTTATACTTTTACCGGCCTGAATTCACTGAAGCCCGACATGATAGCCGAGGCGACCCAGAATGCCCGGAGAAGCGCCGAGCAATTCGCGCGCGACAGCGGCGCGGGCGTCGGCCGCATCAAAAGCGCCAGCCAGGGCTATTTCTCCGTCGGCGCCCGCGACGGCGAGGAGTGCGATAATTGCGGATCGTCTGGTGGAAGCTCGCCGTTCCAGAAGGTCCGCGTGGTTACGACGATCGACTACGACCTCGGTTAGGTCGCGCTCGGCGTTACTTCGGCTGCGTGGGGTCCAGCTTCACCGTCGGAGTGACGCCGAGCATTTCCACCGCTTTCGCTGCGGCCTTGCCGATCTCCCCGTTCGGATCGTTTCCGGCGGCGCGCATCCAGTAGCTCCGCGCCTTGTCATCGTCACCGGTCAAGTCGGCGACGTGGCCGGCCTCGAACAGGATCGTCGGGTCGGACGGAGCCAGGGTGAGCGCTTTGCCAATCGCTGTCTGCGCGGTCGTGGTGTCGTTCTCGCGGATCGCAAGCGCGGCTGAAAAGTACCAATAGAAGGGATCGTCCGAGATCGTCTGCGCGGCCTCGGTTGCCTTGGCTCGCGCGGTCTTGAGATCGCCCTGGGCCTCGGCGGCGCGGGCACGATCGAGGAGAGCCTCGCCGCGCTGTTCGGCCTCGAGACCCTTCATTCCCAGCGCCTTGTCGAGGTCGAACGCCGCCTTGCCGGGTTGCTGGGCCGCGATCCACAGATTGCCGGCCGCGGCCCACATGCGGGCTGTCTTCGGATCATTGTCCGGCGAGGCCTTGGCGGCTTCCTCGAACCCCTGAGCGGCCGCCTCGTGATCGCCCTGCTTCTCGGAATCGAGCGCGTGGCAGACGAGCGCGTCCGGGGTCAGCAAATCGGAGCAGCCGTGCTGTTGCGGAACGGCCGTGGCGACGGCAAAAGCGAGGAGGGGGATCAAGGGGTTGGCTCCAACAAAGCGATGACGGTGTCCAGGATCGCGCGGATCTCATGCGGCTCCGACAGGCGATGCCCGCCGCCCTTGAGCACATTCAGCTGGACATCGGATGAACGGAGCGCGCGCATCAGGCGGAAGGCGACGTCGAGCGGGACATCCCGATCGAGCTCTCCGTGGAGGAGGCGGACCGGGCATTCCACGCCAATCGGATGGTCGAGCAGAAGAAGTTGCTGTCCGGATTCCCAGAAACCCCGAGCAATATTGTTCGCGACCGCCGCGTCGCCATCGGCAAAGCCCCAATCGGTGAAGTCGGGCGCCGCCGCAATCCCGACGAGTGCGCGAACGCGGTCGGGGCGAAGCAGCGCCAGGTGGAGCGCGATCCAGCCGCCCATCGACGAGCCAACGACGATGACTTCGCCATCCGTAAGCTGGTCGAGGATCGCGAGCGCTTCCTCCAGCCAGAGCGCCAGCGTCCCCTCCTCGAACCTGCCGGCGCTGGAGCCCGCCCCCGAATAATCGAAGCGGAGCATCGAAAGCCCGCGCTCAGCCGCGAATGCGTCGAGGGCGAGCGCCTTCGCGCCCTCCATGTCCGACGCATAACCCGGCAGGAACAGGATGGCTGGAACATTTGCCCGGCGAAGCCGATAAGCAATGGCGCGCCCGGCGACGTCGAGATGCTCGATTCCTTCCATGGCCGGCGCTCTAGCGGAGGAGACGCGGCGGATGAAATATCGCAAGATCGGCGATAGCGATCTCGAAGTTTCGGAAATCTCGCTCGGATCGTGGCTGACCTATGGAGTCGGGGTCGAAGCGGACAAGGCTCGCGCGTGCCTCGACGAGGCGTTCGCTCAGGGAATCAACTTCATCGACACGGCCAACATCTACGGTCGCGGCGCCGCGGAAAGCTTCCTCGGCGATGCGCTGAAGAACCGCGGCCGCGATTCCTATGTCCTGGCGACCAAACTATTCTTCCCGATGAGCGAGACGGATCGCGGCCTCTCCCGGGCGCAGGTCGAAAAGCAGCTCGATGCTTCACTGCAGCGGCTGAGGACCGACTATGTCGATCTCTACCAGTGCCACCGCTACGACTGGGACACGCCACTCGAGGAGACGATGGAAGCGCTCACGCGTGCCGTCGAAAGTGGCAAGACGCGCTACATCGGTTTTTCGGAATGGCCCGCCGAGCGCATCCAGGCGGCGATCGATCTCGCCGGACAAGGCAGCGTCGCGAAGTTTGTGTCGAGCCAGCCGCAATATTCGATGCTTTGGCGCGAGCCCGAGGACGAGGTCATCCCGTTGTGCGCCGCAAACGGCATTTCACAGATAGTCTGGTCGCCGCTCGGGCAGGGCGTGCTCAGCGGCAAATATGATCCGGACCAGCCGCCACCGAAGGATTCACGCGCAGCGAGCGACGAAATGGGCGGCTGGATGGACCGGCTGATGAAGCCGGAGGTCCTTCGCGCGGTGCAGCAGCTCAAGCCGATCGCCGAAGAAGCCGGACTGACCCTCGTGCAGTTCGCGCTTGCCTGGGTCCTTCGCGAGCCGAACGTCGCCTCTGCGATCATCGGCGCCTCGCGGCCAGAACAGGTGCGGGAGAATGCCGCCGCGTCGGGAGTGGTCGTCGATACGCAGTTGTTCATAAGAGCGGAGCAAATTCTCGACGAGGCGCTCGGCCCCGTCGAGATCGTCTAGATCGCTTTCGAGCTGCGCCGGGCTGGCGAGACGAAGATTTCCTCGATCGGCAGATCGAACAGCTCCGCGATGCGAAAGGCGAGGGGGAGCGAGGGGTCATATTTCCCGGTCTCGATCGCGTTCACGCTCTGGCGCGACACTTCGAGGCGCTCAGCGAGATCCTGCTGGCTCCAGCTGCGCTCGGCGCGGAGCACACGGAGGCGATTTTCCATCAGCAGCCGCCATCGCCGAGAGACAGCTTGTTCGCGACGCTGCCGATGCCGAGGCCGAAGTACCAGACGACGACGATCCAATAGCCGTCGACGGGGCCAATCAGGTCGAAGTTCTGAAGGAAGCCCCAAATAGTTGCGGCGCTCAGCGCGAAGCCGCTCGCCCACAGAGTCTGGCGAACCATCAGCATCCGCACGTATTCGTCCTGCTCTTCCACCAGGTAGCGGCCCATCGCGACGAACAGGCCGATGATCGGCAACGCCGGAAGGACGGCCACGACATATCGGACCGGACCTGCGAAAAGGTGATGTTTGAACCCGAACACGGCTCCGATGAGGAACACGGCATAGGCCAAGCTGACCCAGATGGTCCGAGCATTGTAGCGTTTCCACGCTTCGGTCTTCATAACCATGTCAAGCAACCTTCTCTTGTAGTAAAGGACGCTTTACAAACAACGCGGCCCAATGTCAAGCGAACTTTACGACAGCATGTCGGTTGAGCCGCTCTCGGCGCATCGCTACATGCGCTTTCGATGACGAGGATGTTCAAGATCGCGCTTCCCGACGGTTCGGTGAAGGAGATGCCGGAGGGCTCGACCCCGGCTGACGTCGCTGCAGCGATCGGACCCGGGCTGGCCAAGGCCGCGCTTGCCGCCAAGATCGATGGCGAAGTCCGGGACATCATGCGGCCGTTCGAGAACGATGCGAATCTCGCGCTCATCACCTCGCGCGACGAAGCGGACGCGCTCGAGCTCGTCCGGCACGACTTCGCGCACATCCTCGCCGAGGCGGTGCAGAACCTTTATCCCGGAACGCAAATCACCTTCGGTCCGGCGACCGACGACGGTTTCTATTACGACTTCGCCCCGACCGCTGAGCGCGGGCCCTTCACCGAGGAGGATCTACCGGCGATCGAGGAGGAGATGCGGCGCATCATCGCCGCCGATAAGCCGCTGGTCCGCGAGGTCTGGGACCGCGCCCGGGTGCGTGAGTTCTTCATCGACCATGGCGAGGCCTTCAAGGCCGAATGGGTGATGGAGCTGCCGGAGGGCGAGCCTATCACCATGTACAAGACGGGCCATGGCGAGACGGACTGGATCGATCTCTGCCGCGGCCCGCATCTTGCATCGACGGGGAAGCTTGATCCGAGCGCGTTCAAGCTGACTCGCGTGTCGGGCGCTTACTGGCGCGGCGATCCCAAGAACCCGATGCTGTCGCGCATCTACGGAACCGCGTGGCTGAACAAGAAGCAGCTCGACGCCTATCTCGTGCGCCTCGAGGAAGCCGGAAAGCGCGACCATCGCAAGATCGGGCAGGAGATGGACCTGTTCCACCTCCAGCAGGAAGCGCACGGCAGCGTCTTCTGGCACCCCAACGGCTTCGTCATCTACCGCCAGCTCGAAGCCTATATGCGCCGGCGCATCGACGAAGCCGGCTATCAGGAGATCAAGACCCCGCAGCTGATGGACGCCAGGCAGTGGGAGAAGAGCGGCCACTGGGGGAAGTATCGCGAGAATATGTTCATCGTGCCGGACGAGATTCCCTCGACCGAGGACGATGCGCCGGTGTTGTCGGGCGACGCGGACCTGATGGCGCTGAAACCGATGAACTGTCCCGGCCACATCCTCGTCTTCAAGCAGGGAATCACCAGCTATCGCGACCTGCCGATCCGCTTCTACGAGAACGGAAGCTGCCACCGGAACGAGCCGCACGGAGCGCTCCACGGCCTGATGCGCGTTCGCCAGTTCACCCAGGACGATGCCCACATCTTCTGCCGCGAGGACCAGATCGTGGAGGAGGCGCGAGCCTTCTGCGAACTTGCCGACCGGGTCTACAGGGACTTCGGCTTCACTTACGAGATCAAGCTTGCGCTTCGGCCAGAGAAGCGGTTCGGAAGCGACGAGGACTGGGACAAGGCCGAGGATGAGCTTCGGGCCGCGGTCGTGGCCGCTGGAATGGCGACCGAACAGTTCGGTTGGGAGGAAGTACCGGGCGAAGGCGCTTTCTACGCGCCCAAGCTTGAGTGGCACTTGAAGGACGCGATTGGCCGCACCTGGCAGGTGGGTACGCTCCAGTCCGACCGGGTGCTGCCCGAGCGCCTCGATGCGACCTACATCGGCGAGGACGGGCAGAAGCACCGCCCGATCATGTTCCACCGAGCGATCTTCGGCTCGTACGAGCGGTTCATCGGAATCCTGATCGAACATTATGCGGGCAAGTTCCCGCTGTGGCTCGCACCCGTGCAGGCGGTGGTCGCGACCATCGTCTCGGAAGCCGACGATTATGCGCTGCAGGTCGCCGAGAGGCTCACGGCGGCGGGCATCCGCGTCGAGACCGATCTTCGCAACGAGAAGATCAATTACAAGGTGCGCGAGCACAGCCTCGCCAAGGTCCCGCTGCTGCTGGTCGTCGGCAAGCGCGAGGCCGAGGAGGGCATGATTGCGCTTCGCCGGCTCGGGAGCGACGAGCATCAGAAAATGATGAGCCTCGACGAAGCGGTCGCGATGATTCGCGAGGAGGCGGTCGCCCCGGGCCTTCGATGAGCGGAAACTTCCGCGTCCGCGCCTCGCGGCCTGACGATGTTCCACAATTGCTCGAGGTGTGGCGCCGGGCGGTCGATGCAACTCACAATTTCCTGACGAGCGACGACCGGCTGACGATCGACCGCATCGTCGCCGAGGATTACCTGCCCACGGCGACGCTGATGGTCGCCGCCAATTCCGATGACGTGCCGGTCGCATTTCTGGGTGGGTCGAATGACGAGATCGAGTCGCTGTTCGTCGATCCCTCGGTCTGCGGACAGGGCGTCGGGCGCTTGCTGGTCGAAGATTTCGCGGCGGGGCATGAAGGAGCGCTTCGAGTCGACGTTAACGAACAGAACGCAGGCGCGCGCGCCTTTTACGAGCGGCTGGGCTTCCGGGTTGCCGGACGTTCAGCCAACGATGGCGAGGGGCGGCCTTATCCCCTTCTGCATCTCGTGCGCTGACGCGAGTCCGCCACAGCTCACGACAAAAAAGACTCACAATTATTCGCGCGGACTTTTCATGAGGCTCGCGAGTGCCTAACTCGCGACGCTGAAGACCAATTTTTCTGGAGACTGCATATACCACCGCCCTATCCGCGCCGAGGAATGGCGCCGCCGCCGCCGATGAGCGGCCCCCGCTACAACGAGTTCATCCAGTCCCAGAAGGTCAGGGTGATCGACGAAAACGGCGAAAATCTGGGCGTGATGTTTACGCGCGAAGCCTTCGAACAGGCGCAGGAAGTGGGACTCGACCTGGTCGAGATCTCCCCCAACGCGGATCCGCCGGTCGCCAAGTTCCTCGATATCGGCCGCTACAAATACGAAGCGCAGAAGAAGGCCGCCGAGCAGCGCAAGAAGCAGAAGACGCAGGAGATCAAGGAGATCAAGATGCGTCCGAACATCGACGACCACGACTACGACACCAAGATGAAGAAGGTGTTCGAGTTCCTCGAGGAAGGCGACAAGGTAAAGGTCACCATGCGCTTCCGCGGCCGCGAGATGGCGCATGGCGAGCTCGGCATGGCGGTGCTCCGCCGAGTCCAGGAGCAAACCCAGGAGATGGCGAAGGTTGAGGCGCATCCGCGCATGGAAGGCCGCCAGATGCTGATGGTGCTCGCGCCCAAGTAAGAACGCCCGCGCTTACTTACACTCGTGTTGCCAAATTGCTTCACGCGAACGGCAATTTGGTCGTTGCGCGGACGCATTCGCTTTCTTTGATTAGTTATCAGGATTAGCTTCCCCCTCGGACCGGGCGCACGAGCGCTCACGGGGGAGAGACTGACATGATCCGCAAGTCCGCGTGGCTGCTTTCGGCTGGCCTCGTCGCTGTTGCGACTCCGGCATTTGGCCAGACCGCCGTTTCAAACACCGACACCGACAAGCAGGCGGCGCAGCCGACTCCGGGCGCTGCCGAAGGCGCGGCCACCCAGGACCAGGCACGCCAGCAGCAGCCCGTCGACACCAGCGACATCGTCATCACCGCGACTCGGCGCAACGAAGCTTTGTCCGACGTCCCGATGGCGGTGAGTGCGGTAACGGCGCAGGCCCTTCAATACACGGGCGCGACCGACATCAGGCAGCTCAACCAGGTGGCGCCATCGCTTCTTGTTTCCTCGACCTCGTCGGAAGCGGGCGCTGCAGTCGCGCGTATCCGCGGCGTCGGCACGGTCGGCGACAACCCGGGCCTCGAAAGCTCGGTCGGCCTGTTCATCGACGGAGTCTATCGGGCGCGCACCGGAATCGGCCTGACCGATCTTGGACCGCTCGACCGAATTGAGGTGCTGCGCGGGCCTCAGGGTACCCTGTTCGGGCGCAACACTTCCGCCGGCCTGATTTCGATCATCACCGCGAAGCCGCGATTTACGCCTGAAGCGAGCGGCCAGATCGACATCGGCAATTACAGTTTCCGCCGCCTCCAGGCCAGCGTGACGGGGCCGGTTAGCGACGCGATCGCGCTTCGCCTCGACGGCGTTTGGGACAAGCGCGACGGCTTCCTCAAGGACGTCATCTCCGGCCGCGACGTCAACGACCGCAACCGCTGGATGCTTCGCGGTCAAGCGCTGTTCCAACCCAATGACAATCTTTCGTTCCGGCTGATCGCTGATTATTCGAAGCAGAACGAGGAGTGTTGTGCGGCACCGTATTTGCCGGCCCACGACACGGTTTCAAACGGCAATGGCGGGGTTACCGAACAGCCTTCCACGATCGCGGCGCTAGAGCGCGCGCTTGGCGCGGTCATCGAAGACGATCCGTTCGCCCGGAAAGTGTCGATCACACCGGGCCGCAGTTACCGCTCCGACGTCAAGGACGGGGGTATTTCCGGCGAGCTGGTGTATGATTTCGGTGGCGCGGAGCTCACCTCGCTGACCGCCTATCGCTTCAACAAATATGTCGGCGGCCAGGACGCGGACTTCAACAACCTCGACATCCTCTACCGCGACGACAACGGCGGCCTTGCGAACAAGTTCAAGACGTTCAGCCAGGAGCTGCGGCTTCAGGGAAATACCTGGAATAACCGCCTCGACTGGCTCGTGGGCGCCTATTTCGCGGACGAAAACCTGACTAGACGGGACAATCTCTCGGTCGGAAACGACGCGGACCTTTATTTCGGAACGCTCGTACGCGCGAGCAGCCCGCTGCTTGCCGGATTCCCGGGCTTCAACCTGCTCAATCCGTTCGCTCAGGGCTTCGTCGCCAACCAACTTGCGACGAACCCAGCCTTCGCGGGCGTCCCTGTCGTCGCTTATCCGACGGTCATCAATGCGATCGCCAGCCAGGTCGTCAATACGCCGCTGTCGAACCAGACGACGGACGACGTGTTCAAGCAAAAGGGGAAGAATTACGCGATCTTCACCCACAATATTTTCAAGATCACCGACCAGCTCTCACTGACGCTCGGTGCGCGCTACACGATCGACAAGAAGAACCTCAGCGCGGACCTCAACAGCACGAGCGTGTGCGCCAACTATATCGCGAACATCGTCCGCCTTCAGACTCTTGCGGCGACCGCCGGGGCTAATCCGGGCGGGAATGGCGGACTGAACGCGGCGATCGCTGGCCTCGCCAACGCGCTGGCAACGCAGGTGCTCACGCCGCTGGGCCAGGCACCTTGCATCCTCAATTCGGTCAACGGCAATTTCGGCGGCGGCCGGAACAAGGAGGACAAGCTCTCCGGCACGGTGGTGCTCAGCTACAAGCCGATGGATCGACTCTTGACCTACGCGAGCTATTCGCGCGGCTACAAGGGCGGCGGATTCAACCTCGACCGCGCGGGCCTCAATCCAAACGCGCCCGACCTCAACGACCTTCGCTTCAGGCCCGAAATCAACAATGCGTTCGAAATCGGCGCGAAGTACAACGGGCGCGGGATCGACGTGAACCTCGCCATCTTCCACGAGGCGTTCCGCGACTTCCAGCTGAACACGTTCAACGGAATCAATTTCGTCGTCGAGAACATCAACAGCTGCAGCCACAACCTCAACGGGGCCGACACGGACAACAATCCCGCGACCGGCGCTTGCGACGGCAAGTTGAGGAGCGGCGTCGTCAGCCAGGGATTCGAGCTCGAAGCGTTCACCCGGCCGATCCGCAACGTTCAGTGGAACGCCGGTCTCGTCATGGCCGACACCAAGTATCGCCACAATCTGGTCGGTGCGAACGGGGTGCCGCTGACGAACGCCTTGTTCCAGCTTCCCGGGCGGCAGATTTCGAACGCTCCCAAGTGGACCGGGACGACGAGCATTGCCTGGACTCCGCCGATCGGCGGATCGGGAATCCGTGGCCTGATTTACGCCGACGCTCGCTATATGAGTAAGTTCAACACCGGCTCCGACCTCGACATCGAGAAGACCCAGAAGGGCTTCGCTCTGTTCAACGGACGCATCGGAATTCACGGGCCTGATGACGCGTGGGGAGTGGAGTTCTGGGGCCAGAACCTGTTCGACAAGCATTACATTCAGGTCGGCTTCGACGCTCCGGTCCAGGGAAGCGGAACGACGCGGGCAGTTGAGGCTGGCTTCATTCCGGCTGCGACCCAGTTGTACGGCGCATTCCTCGGTGAGCCGCGGACGTTTGGCCTGACGCTGCGGGCGAAGACGGGCTTTGCAAGGCCGGCGCCGGTCCCATATGTCTCCCCGCCAGCGCCGCCTCCGCCGCCTCCGGTGGTCGAGCAGCCTGCCCCGCCCCCTCCGCCTCCGCCACCTCCGGCTCCGACGGAACGCGGCGAGCGCGGCTGAGCTAGGCCGCTTTCGCTCGCGAAGGTTCGCGTGCGGCTTCGAGCAGGCGGGTGCGAAGAGCGTCGATTTCTTCGCTGCTAAGCTTGGTGCCGCTCGGCGCCGTCAGATAGAAGACGTCCACCGCGCGCTCGCCGTACGTCGCGATGTGCGCCGAATGGATCGTGTGTCCGCAGTCGTGAATCGCGCCCGCTAGCGACGCGAGAAGCGCTGGCCGGTCGCGCGCATTCACCTCGACGACCGTGGTCCTGGTCGAAGCCCGCTCAGCGATCGCCACCGAAGGAGCCACATCGAAGGCGTTGACCCGGCGCGGAGGCTCGAGCGACGGCAAGGGCGGTGCTTCGGCGCTGGTGAGCGCAGCCTCCACGGCACGCGCCAGGCGGCCGCGCTGACGGCGATCGCGATAGGTCTGCCCCCGCCCGTCGAGCACGAGGAGATTGTCGAGCGCAATTCTATCTCTCGTCGTGTGAATCCGGGCATCGATGATATTCGCGCCCGCCGACGCGAGGCCGGCACAGATGCGGTAGAACAAACCTTCACGATCGGGCGTGAAGACGCTGACGCGCGTCGCGCCGCTTTCACCATCATCCTCGACGGCGACACTCGGGCTCGGGTCGCCGATCCGCGCCTCCGCCTCCGCGACCTGGCGCGCATTGGCGACCTGCCAGGCGAGCGGCTCCGCAATCCAGTAGCTGTCGGGCAACCGCTTTCCGTGGGCGCGAATCGCGCTCGACTTCCAGCCCAGCGCCGTCGCCAGTTCGTCCTGCCGAGTATGGACGATCTCGGTTCGCCCATGCTGCTTGTGGCCCAGGCGCAGGCGCTCCTCCGCCGCCTCGAACAAGGTCCTCAGGAGCGAGCGCTTCCATTCGTTCCAGACGCCCGGGCCTACGGCACGGATATCGACGACGGTAAGAATCAGGAGAAGCCTGAGGCGCTCCGGACTCTGCACCTGGCGAACAAAATCCTCGATAGTCTTGGGGTCGACCAAGTCGCGCTTGAACGCTGTCGAAGAGAGCAGGAGATGGTAGCGTACAAGCCACGAGACCGTCTCGGTCTCGGCAGGATCGAGGCCGAAGCGAGGGCATAGCTTAAGGGCAATCTCGGCGCCGATGACGCTGTGATCGCCGCCGCGGCCTTTCGCAATGTCGTGGAGTAGAACGGCAACGTACAGCACCCGGCGCGAGGCGATCTGCTTGAAGATCGCACTCGAGATTGGATGATCGGCCTTGAGCTCGCCGCGCTCGATCGCCGCGAGCAGGCCAATGGCCCGGATCGAATGCTCGTCGACGGTATAATGGTGGTACATGTCGAATTGCATCTGAGCGACGACCCGGCCGAAGTCGGGAACGAAGCGGCCGAATACGCCGGCCTCGTTCATCCAGCGCAGAACCAGCTCGGGATGATGGATCGCTGTCAGAACTTCCAAGAACAGGGCGTTGGCGCGAGGATCCTGTCGGACTCCGCGGTCGATTAGTACGGCGTCGCGCGTCGCGGTGCGCATCGCGGTGGGATGGATTTCCAGCTGCTCGCGAGCGGCGATCGCAAAGATTTCCAGCAGGCGGACTGGATCGCCACGGAAAAAGTCGTCCGAGGGAATGGAAATACGTCCCCGGTCCAGTACGAACCCCGCCAGGCGCTTTGGCCTGCGACGAATGGTGGGGAGAGCGAAGCGGAATCCTTTCCTTCCCAACTGCTCGTCGAGTTGAGCGAGGAACAATCCGGTCAGGTCGCCGACAGTCTTCGCGTTAAGGAAGTAGAATTGCATGAACCGCTCGACCGCCGATTTCCCGGGCCGGTCGGCGTAGTTCATCAGCTCGGCGATGCGTGGCTGATATTCAAAGCTCAGACGCTCCTCGGCGCGACCCGCCAGCAAATGGAGGTGGCAGCGGACTGCCCAGAAGAAGCGTTCGGCGCGGTCGAAACGCTTTAACTCGGCGGCGGTGAGAAGACCGGCGCCGACGAGATCAGCGGGCCGTTCGACCTGGTGGACGTACTTGCCGATCCAGTAGAGCGTGTGGAGGTCGCGAAGGCCGCCCTTCCCGTCCTTGACGTTGGGCTCGACCACGTAGCGGCTGTCGCCCATTTTCAAGTGCCGCTCGTCGCGTTCGGCGAGCTTTGCGGCGACGAACTCGGCGGCCGTTCCGGCGACCACCTCCTTTCGGAAGCGGCGCATGGCGGCGTCGAACAATTTCTCGTCGCCCCACAGCCAGCGCGCCTCAAGGAAGGCGGTGCGCACCGTCATATCTTTCTTCGCCAGCGCAATGAGCTGGGAAGTCGACCGCACGGAATGACCGACCTTGAGTTTAAGGTCCCACAGCACGTGAAGGATCGCTTCGGCCGCGCGCTCCTGCTCGGGCGTCGCGGCCTTCGCCGTCAGGAACATGAGATCGAGGTCGCTGAACGGCGCCATCTCGCCTCGACCGGTGCCGCCTAATCCCGCGAGCGACATTGGATCGGTCGGCGCCTGCTCAAGCATCCGGTCGAGCGCAAAGTCATGGGCGAGCCGAATGACCTGGTCGTGCAGGAACGCCGTCGCCCGCGCAGCGGCCCTTCCGTCACCGGGCCGTTCGCCGAGCCGGCGCGCGACTTCCGCGCGACCGGAAGCAAGAGCTTCCGAAAGAATTTCGATCGCGTTCGAGGAAAGCTTCTTGCCTGGCTTAAGCGAAGCGAGTCGGTCGGCAACCGCGCGGCGATCGATGATCGCGCGGCGGTCGTCGATGTCGAGGAAGCTCATGCGCCCTGCTCTGAAGCCAGTCTCTTGAGGCGGTAGAGCTCCTCGAGCGCTTCGCGGGGGGTGAGGCTGTCCGGATCGATTTCGCCCAGCGCCGTCGCCACCGGATCTGGACCATGCTCGGGCTCGGTGGCTGCCGCGAAAAGCGGCAAGTCATCGAGACCGGCCGCGATTCCGCCCGTCGCGTCGCGGCCCGCCTCGAGCTTGGAAAGTACAGATCGCGCGCGAGCGACTACGGCGGGAGGCAGACCGGCCAGCTTGGCGACCGCGATTCCATAGCTTCGGTCAGCGGCGCCGTCGGCGACTTCGTGCAACAGGACGAGATCGCCCTTCCACTCGCGAGCGCGGACATGGTGGAGTGAAAGACAGTCCAGTCGCCCGGCTAGGCGCGTCAGCTCATGATAGTGGGTCGCGAACAGCGTCCGGCACTTCACCTGGTCATGCATTGCCTCGACGACAGCCCAGGCGATCGCGAGGCCGTCATAGGTGGAGGTGCCGCGGCCGATCTCGTCGAGGATGACGAGGCTCTTCGGCGTCGCCTGGGCGAGGATGGCGGCGGTCTCGACCATCTCGACCATGAACGTCGAACGGCCGCGAGCGAGATTGTCGGATGCGCCGACGCGGCTGAACAGGCGATCGACGATGCCGACCTTCGCCCGAGCCGCGGGGACGAAGCTTCCGGCCTGCGCGAGCAATGCGATCAGCGCCGTCTGCCGGAGGAAGGTCGACTTGCCGCCCATGTTCGGGCCGGTGATGAGCCACAACCGGTCGCTCGAGCCCATCGACAAATCGTTGGCGACGAAGCGGTCGCCCGACCGACCCAGCGCTGCCTCGACTACAGGGTGCCGGCCCGCATCGATTTGGAGACAGGGTTCGTCGGTGAGGTGCGGGAGTGTCCAGCCGCCTTCCGCAGCGCGATGGGCATGGCTGGCCGCGACGTCGATTCGCGCAATGGCCTCGGCAGTCGCCGTGATCTGCGGTGCCGCCGCGATGGCCAGCTGCGTCAGCTCCCCCGCGTGCGCGCTTTCGGCGGCGAGGGCGTGCGCGCCGGCCTCGATCACCCGGCTCGCCTCCTCGTGGAGTTCGGGCGAGTTGAAACGGACCACGCCTGCGAGGGTCTGGCGGTGAGTGAAGCCGCTCTCCGGAAGCATCAGCTTGTCGGCATGCTTCGCCGAGACCTCGACATGATAGCCGAGGACGGCATTGTGCCGGATCTTCAGCGAGCTGATGCCGGTCGAATCACGGTAACGAGCTTCGAGGGCCGCGATGGCTCGGCGCCCGTTCGATGCCGCATCGCGCAGCGCATCGAGCGCAGCATCGTAGCTCTCGGCGATATATCCGCCCTTCGAGGCATCGATTGGCGGCGATTCGACGAGCGCGATCCGGAGCCGGTCGACGAGCGCGGCATGGCCGCCGAGATGCGGCAGCAGTCCGTCGAGGAGCTTCGGCCGGTCGAGTTCCATCTCAAGTTCGGCGCGGAGTGCGGAAGCGCCGGCGAGCCCATCGCGAAGCAAAGCGAGATCGCGCGGACTTCCGCGCCCCGCTGCCAGGCGCGCCAGCCCGCGCGCGAAATCGGGCATGGCCTTGAGCGCTGAGCGGACGCGTTCGCGGCGAATGGCATCTTCGTTGAGCCACGCGACCAGGTTAAGACGGTGCTCAATCGCCCGGCGATCGGTGAGCGGCGCGGCAATATCTTCGCAAAGCAGTCGGCGCCCCGCGGCGGTCTGGCAGCGGTCTATCTCGCCGAGCAGGCTTCCGGCCACGCTCCCGCTCACCGAGCGAGTGAGTTCAAGACTCTCGCGCGTCGCCGCATCGATCGCCATGTGCGCTGAGCGGCTGATGCGGCGCGGAGCATCGAGCAGGATGCCCGCACCTTTCTGGGTTGCGTCGAGATAAGCGAGGAGCCCGCCCGCCGCCGCAAGATCTGCTCGGGATGGAGCACCGAGTCCGTCGAGCGTCGCCAAACCGAAGCGGCTCTTGAGCGCCCGTTCGCCCGCGAGACTGTCGAATCCGCCCTTGCCCGCGGACGTGCGGATTCCGGGCACGGACGCATCGGCTATCGTCTCGGCGGGCGATAGCCGCGCCAGCTCGGCCGCTAGCTCACCGGATCCGCAGCTCACCAGCTCGAAGCGCCCTGTCGAAATGTCAGCGGCGGCGATCGCCCATTCGTCGCCCGCGCGCCCGATCGCGGCTAGCCAGTTGGCGGAGGACGATTCGAGAAGCGTTTCCTCCGTCAGCGTTCCGGGAGTGACGAGGCGGATGATCGCGCGTTCGACGAGCGCCTTTGATCCCCGCGCCTTGCGGGCTTCGGCGGGGCTTTCGGTTTGCTCGGCAATGGCGACGCGATGCCCTGCCTTGATCAGCCGGGCGAGATAGGATTCCGCCGAATGAGCGGGAACGCCGCACATCGGGATCGGCTCCCCGTCGTCTTCCCCGCGCTTGGTGAGCGCAATGTCAAGGCAGGCCGATGCGACCTTCGCGTCGTCGAAGAACAGTTCGAAGAAATCGCCCATTCGATAGAAGAGCAACGCGTCCGCCGCCTCCTCTTTGAGGCGCCGGTACTGGGCCATCATCGGTGTTGGGGCGTCGGCGCGGGCCATCGCCCGTGAGCCTAGCGGTTTCGCGACCGGCGCGAAATGCACTAAGGCCCCCCTCCATGTCGGAATCCAACGTCAAATATACCGAAGCCGAAGCGCTCGAATTCCACGCCCACGGGCGGCCCGGAAAGCTCGAGGTCATCGCCACCAAGCCAATGGCGACGCAGCGCGACCTCAGCCTAGCTTATTCGCCGGGAGTCGCGGTGCCGGTGCGAGCGATCGCCGAGAATCCGACCTGCGCTTACGATTACACGAGCAAGGGCAATCTCGTCGCAGTCATCTCGAACGGAACGGCGATCCTCGGCCTCGGCAATTTGGGCGCGCTGGCCTCGAAGCCGGTGATGGAAGGCAAGGCGGTCCTCTTCAAGCGCTTCGCCGACGTCGATGCGATCGACATCGAGGTGAAGACCGAGGACGCTCAGCGATTCATCGACGCCGTCGAACTGCTCGAGCCGAGCTTTGGCGGAATCAACCTCGAGGACATTGCGGCGCCAGACTGCTTCATCATCGAGCAGACGTTGCGCGAACGAATGAACATCCCGGTCTTCCACGACGACCAGCACGGAACTGCGATCATCACGGCCGCGGGCCTCATCAACGCCTGCCTTCTCACGAACCGGAAGCTCGGCGACATCAAGGTCGTCGTGAACGGAGCGGGCGCCGCCGCCATCGCCTGCACCGAGCTGGTGAAAGCGATGGGGGTCAAGGGCGATCACGTCATCATGTGCGATCGCAAGGGCGTGATCAGCAACGACCGCACCGACCTCGATCAGTGGAAGTCGGCGCATGCGGTCGAGACGGACAAGAAGACGCTCGCCGAGGCGATCGAAGGCGCGGACGTCTTCCTTGGACTGTCGGCGGCCAACGTGGTCAGCAAGGACATGGTGAAGTCGATGGCAAAGGAGCCGATCATCTTCGCCATGGCCAATCCGGACCCGGAAATCTGGCCGCCGGACGCGACCGAGGTTCGGCCTGACGCGATCATCGCGACTGGCCGCTCCGACTTCCCGAACCAGGTCAACAATGTCCTCGGCTTCCCCTTCATCTTTCGTGGCGCCCTCGATGTGCGGGCTACGGCGATCAACGAATCGATGAAGATCGCGGCTGCGGAAGCGCTCGCTCAGCTGGCGCGCGAGCCGGTGCCGGAGGAGGTCGCGGCGGCCTATGGCGGACGCTCGCAGAGCTTCGGTCGCGATTACATCATTCCCGCTCCATTCGATCCGAGGCTGATGGAAGTCGTCGCATCGGCCGTTGCGGAAGCGGCCGTCCAGAGCGGTGTGGCGCAAAAGCCGATCGCCAACATGGAGGCGTACCGGCAGGAGCTTCGAGCGCGACTCAATCCGACGGTGTCGGTGATGAGCCAGGCGTATGAGAATGCGCGCGCAAACCCGAAGCGCGTATTGTTCGCGGAAGGCGAGGAACCGAACGTCCTCCGCGCCGCGATCGCTTTCAAGGAAGCTGGTTACGGGACGCCGGTGCTGGTCGGTCGCGAGGACGTCTATGACCTCCTCAAGGAAATGGGTGTCGAGAATCCGCGCGACTACGAAGTTCTGAACAGCCGCAATTCACCGCTGGTCGGGCGCGCGGTCGATTTCATTTACGAGAAGCACCAGCGTCACGGAATGCTTCGCCGCGAGGTCGAGCGGCTGGTCAATCAGGACCGCAATTATTTCGCGGCTGCGATGCTCTCGCTCGGCGAAGCGGACGCGATGATCACGGGCACGACGCGGCCGTTCAGCCAGTCGCTGAAGCAGGTCTGCACGGTGATCGACGACGAACCGGGCGCAACTCCGTTCGGCATCAACGTGATCGTGAGTCGGACCCACACGGTGCTCATCGCCGACACCGCAGTGACCGAGCGCCCCACCGCCGAGCAATATGCCGCGATAGCAATGCGTGCATCGTCATTCGCCCGGCGCATGGGCCTGGAGCCGCGCGTCGCGTTCACCAGCTACACGACGTTCGGCAATCCTCCCGGAATGCATATCGAGGAGTTGCGCGGCGCGGTGAAGCTGCTCGACAGTTTCCACGCGGACTTCGAATATGAAGGTGAAATGGCGCCCGACGTGTCGCTCAATTACGACATGCAGAAGCGCTTCTATCCGTTTAGCCGGTTGTCGGGACCTGCGAACATCCTGGTCATGCCAGGCCTTCAGTCGGCGAGCATCTCCGCGAAGCTGCTTCGGATGGTCGGCGGCGAAAACGTGCTTGGCCCCTATATCCTGGGACTGGAGCATTCGGTGCAGATCGCGCCGATGACTGCGAGTGCATCGGACCTGGTGATGCTTGCAGTCCTTGCAGCGGGGGACGCGCACGCCCGCCAGCAGCGCGAAAAGCGGCGCGTGAAGGTCTAGATCCGCTCCACCGAGCTGATCGGGTCCGCTTCCCTCAACGCGGCAATGATCGCGTGGAGGTGGGCAAGATCGTGCACCTCGATGTCGAGGTGGAAGGTCTGGAAGCTGCCGTCGCGATGGACCAGCTGAAGGTTGATGATGTTGGCATGCTTGGCGCCGAGAATTCCCGACATGGTGCCGAGTGCGCCAGGAATGTCGTGAAGGATCACGGCAAGACGCGCCGCGCCGCCATCCGAACCTTCGCCCCAGGCCAGGTCGAGCCAGTCGGCGTCGATCCCGCTCGCGAGCGTGTCGCAGCCGATCACGTGGACCTCGATTTCCTCGTCCTCGCGCCTCAGGCCCACGATTCGGTCGCCCGGGATCGGGTAACAGCAGGTTGCGAGATGAAATGCGACTCCCGGTGTCAGGCCCTTGATCGAGATCGCCTTTCGCTGACCGACCGGGCGAGGCGCGACGTCGCCACCGCCTGAGCCAGGCATCAGCGCTTCCATCAGTGCTTCGTCACTGACGCGTTTGCGGGCGATGGCGACCATCAACTCGTCCGCACTCTCGATCTTCAGCTTCTTGAGCGCGGGTTTCAGCGCGTCCTTGTCGAGTTCGGCTGGAAGGCGCTGGACGATCTCGTCGTAGATCTTTCGGCCGAGCTCGACCGTTTCCTCGCGCTCCTTGTGGCGGACGAAGCGGCGGACGCCGGCGCGCGCCTTGCCCGTGGCGACGAAGCGGAGCCAGCTCGGCTGGGGATGTTGCGCCTCCGATGCGAGGATTTCGACCTGGTCGCCGTTCTCGAGCATGGTCCTCAGCGGGACGACGCGTCCGTTGATCTTGGCGCCGACGGTGCGGTCGCCAAGGTCAGTGTGCACGGCGTAAGCGAAGTCGACCGGGGTCGCGCCCTTGGGAAGCTGGATCAGCTCGCCCTTGGGAGTGAAGGCGAAGATCCGGTCCTGGTACATCGCCATTCGCGTATGCTCGAGAAGCTCTTCGGGGCTCTCGGCATGGTCGAGGATTTCGACGAGATCATCGACCCAGGGGATGTTCATGTCGCCCTTGGGCCTGCCCTCCTTGTAGGCCCAATGGGCGGCGAGACCGCGCTCGGCCTGCTCGTGCATTTCGCGGCTGCGAATCTGGATTTCGATCCGCATCTTGGAATCGTGGATCACCGAGGTGTGTAGCGACCGATAGCCATTGCGCTTCGGGGTCGAGATATAATCCTTGAAGCGGCCCGGAACCATCGGCCAGCGGCGGTGGATCAGGCCGAGCGCGCGATAGCAGTCGGCGACGTCGTCGACGATGATTCGGAACGCCATGACGTCGGACAATTGTTCGAAGCTGATGTGCCGCTCGGCCATCTTCCGCCAAATCGAAAAAGGATGCTTTTGGCGGCCAGTGACTTCGGCCTCGAGGCCGTTGTCGGCGAGATAGAGCTGGAGGCCGAGGCCGATGCGGTTGACGAGATCGCCGCCAGATTCGGTCAGTTGCTTGAGGCGGCGCATGATCGACGCGAAGGCGTCCGGCTCCAGCTCCTTGAACGCGAGCGTCTGCATCTCCGTCATCATTTCGTACATGCCGATCCGCTCGGCGAGCGGGGCGTAGATATCCATCGTCTCGCGCGCGATCCGGCGGCGCTTCTCCTCGGACGGGATGTGATGGAGCGTCCGCATGTTGTGCAGGCGGTCGGCGAGCTTGACGAGCAGCACGCGGATGTCGTCGCTGAGCGCGAGGAGGAACTTGCGCAGGTTCTCCGCCGCGCGTTCGTTCTCGGACTGCGCCTCGATTTTGCTGAGCTTGGTCACGCCGTCGACCAGCCTGGCGACTTCCTTGCCGAAGAGCTTCTCCACTTCCTCCGGAGTGGCGACCGTATCTTCGATCGTGTCGTGGAGAATGGCCGTGACGATGGTTTGGTCGTCGAGCTTCAGGTCGGTGAGAATGCCCGCCACTTCGATCGGATGGCTGAAATAGGGATCGCCGGACGCGCGTTGCTGGTCGCCGTGCGCCTTCATCGAGAAGACGTAGGCGCGGTTGATCAGTCCCTCGTCCGCATCGGGATCGTAGGAACGGACCTTCTCGACCAGTTCGTACTGCCTCAGCACCGCTCTAAGATGGGGGAGGGCGGCGCTTTTGTGCAAGCGCGAAAGGTAAAGGCCGAAGAAAAGGGGCTGCGCAGCGAGGGAGCGGCCGCGCAGCCCGCGGGGCAACTTATTTGGACGCCAGCGACTCAGCCGAAGTGCTTTTGGCGGATGCGTTGCAGCGTTGGAGTTCCGATGAGCCAAATGCCCGACCATCGACGAGGAAGCTCTCGATCCGACCGGCCCGTTTCGCGAGAGACTGGCAAAGGACCGCCGGCCGGCTCTCTTCGGTCGAACCCTGGCATGCGGCGGGACCGCAATTCCAGCTGATGTCGCGAGTGATGAAGCGGCCGCTTGCGGGCTTCGTCAGTGTTGCGGAATAATTGGCTGCCGCGGCGGGCGCGGCGGCAAGAGCGAAACCAAGGAGGACGGCGGTCGATCGGAACATCGTAGGGCCCCTGCTATTCTGGTTGCGATTTGAAACTGAATAACGCAATTAGTTTTAACGCGCAACTGTTTTTTGGAACCGTTGTGTGCTTTGATGAGATTCCGTGAGCGGAGAGACGCGGAGAATGCCGGGAGATACGCTGACGTCGGACATCGATCGATTCAGGGAGGCGGCGCTCACGTGCCCCATCCCCGCTGCAGTCGAATTGATCGGCGAGAAATGGGCGTTTCTGATTCTGCGCGGCGCATTCAACGGCCTCCATCATTTCGAAGAGTTCCAGGCCGGGCTGGGAATTGCGCGCAACATCCTCTCCGACCGACTGTCGAAGATGGTGGCTGGCGGAATTTTGCAGAGAGAGCCGGACCCCGCCGACCGACGCAAGGTCATCTATTCGCTCACGGACAAAGGCGAGTCCCTGCTTCCCGTGCTGCTCGCAATGCGCCAGTGGGGCGAGGACTGGGGTTATGGCCAGATGAAGATCGTGCTCGCCGATCGTCGAGATCAGCGTCCCGTGAAGAGGATTTGCGTCCAGGCCCACGATGGTCGGCAGCTCTCGCTCGGCGAGCTTACCTGGATCGACCGGGCCGACGCCGGAACGGTTCCGATCAAGACCGCCGCGGAATAGCTACTCCAAGCTGAGCAAATGGTCGCGAAGCGCGCGCGCGTCGTGAAGCGCGTTGTGCGGCACCTTGCTGTTCGCCGCAGTGCTGAAATTACTCAGCGGCCTCAGCTGAAAGCTGACGTTGCGAGCATCGATCATGTCGCCCGGTCCGGTCACCATCAGGTTGCAGAATTGAGCGATATCCTCGGGCCAGTCGGCGACGATCACCGGCGCCTCGTCGTGTCGCAGATATTGTTCGAGCGCGTGGGCGGCATCGGCCCGCGAGAGCCTCGGACAGGAAAGCCGCGGGGTGACCGAATCGAGATAGGGCACGACATGCCGCTCTACCCATTCAACGAGGGGCTCCGAGGTTCGAAACGTCAGGTATAGGTCGTCCCCGTTGTCGGGCACGAGGGCAAGGCTGAGCAGCGCTCCGCCGATCCCATTATATTCGGTGTCGAGGAAGTAACGCATGACGCAGGCGTAAACCTTCGCGCCGACGCTGAGTAGGTCGTTAATTCGTCAGCGTGGCTGGAACGCCGAGCAATCGTCGGTCGGAAGCGGTTTGTGTTTCTGGCATCGGTCCCAGGCGAGGCGCCATTGCTTGCCCCGTTCTTCGTCCTGCTTGCGCATTTCACGACCAGCCTTTTCGTCTTTCTCGGATTGGCTGGTCGTGGCGGCATCGACGCCGGCAGATACGACCTTTACCGGGAGCGTGGCGACGTCGACTGCGGTCTTTGCGACAGTTCCTACAACGCAACCGCCGGCCAACAGGGGCAAAGCGACAATTAGCAATGCGTTACGCATTCCCCATCCTCGACCGGCGTTGCCGCCGTCGCAACCTCAAAGCGACGAAAAGAAGCTCCACATCAGGTCATTGGCCCTGATCGCCATCGATGGCTGTTTGCGGCCGTTCTTCGTTCCGCCGCCCGGCCAGCTGTGCCCGCCCGAATCGGTCACGCACAGTTCGACCGGCGCGCCGCCGGGCTTTGGCACATGCACGTCGCAATGTGCTCCGGTGACGGTCAGCACCCGCTTCGACTGCTCCTGGGCGCGATCGATCTTCACCCATTTCGCCTGCGTCGCCGGAACGGAGACGAAGTCGGCGTGCGAAGGCCCGACACCAACACCGCCATTGAACGGCACGTTCGGATCGTCGGCTGCGTGGAATTCGATCACCGCGACCGGGCGCGAAGGCGTGCAGCGAGTCGTATTGTCGGTACCTTCAACTGGCGCAATCGCGCGAATTTCCGGCGCCTCACAGGCGAGCCGCCAGCTCATCATCGCGCCATTGGACATCCCGGCGGCGAAGATTCGCTTCGGATCGATGCTGGCCTGACGCTCGGCCCGGTGGATGACGTCGCGAATGAAGCCGACGTCATCGACATCGCTTTTCTGCGCCGCCCCGCAGCAAGCACCCGCGTTCCACGTCGCGAGGACGCCGCCCGGAAACCGCGAATATCCGTTGGGGAAGACCGCGATGAACCCGGCCTGCTCCGACTTGCTGATCAGCTTGTAATTGTCGTCGTTAGCCTGGTTGTCGGCATCGCCGCCGCCACCGTGGAGAGCGATCAGCATCGGCGTCGGCGCCCCCCGATAGCTCTTGGGCACATGCACCAGATATTCACGGGTCAGCCCGTCGTGAACGACGCTGAAGCGATAGTCGCCGGGGGCGGTGATCCGGGTCGCGTTCGGGTCGGCCGGAAGATTGCCGCGTTGCCGCTGCTCCGTCTGCATTATCTGGCGAAACCGGCCCATGCGCTGCGCCGCGGCGGCTCCGGCGATGGTCACTGCAACGAGGCCGAGGATGGCGCCGCCGGTGAAAAAGCGAGGCTTCATGATCGAACCCTTTTCAAGAATGCGCGAGCTTGAGCTTATTGTCGTTTCGGCGCTTGAATGAATTCTGAGGCTGGCGTTGCTCGCCCGTTCAGCTTCATTGACGGGCCTTAACCAATGCTCATCGCCTCCTCGGCCAGCGCTTCGGCCTGGGTGAGCAGCGCCTCGTCAGCCTCCGCTCCCGGCGGAAGCGCTTCGCGACCGACGATGACCATTAGCGGCACCGCCATCGGAGTGATCCGGCCGGTTTCAACATGGAGCATGGTCGCGGAAGCGCGGTCGACGAGCCGGACAAGGCGACCGAGCTCGGTCATCCGGCGACGTGCATCGTCCCAGGCGGCGCGGAGAAGGAGGTGCTGCGGTTCGTATCGGCGCAGGACATCGTAGATGAGGTCGGTCGAAAAGCTGACCTGACGTCCCGACTTTCTCTTGCCGGGGTGGTGCCGCTCGACGAGGCCGCCAATCACCGCCACTTCGCGAAAGGCGGTCTTGAGCAAGTAGGAGCTCTCGACCCAGTCCACGAACTCTTGCTCGAGGATGTCGGCGGAGAAAAGCGCCTTGGGATCGGTGATCGGCTCCAGCGCATAGCAGGCGAGGGCATAATCGTTCGCCACGAAGCCGAGCGGTTTGAGGCCCGCTTTCTCCATGCGCTTGGTCAAAAGCATTCCGAGCGATTGGTGCGCGTTCCAGCCTTCGAAGCTGTAGGCGACCATGAAATGCTGCCCCTCGTGCGGAAAGGTCTCGACCAGCAGCTGATGCGGCTCCGGCAGGACCGATCGTTCGGACTGGACCTCCAGCCATTCGCGCACGTCATCGGGAAAGCGGTGCCAGTCGTTCCGATCGCACAGCATGTGCCGGACGCGGTTGGCGAGGTGAGTCGACATCGACATTCGCTGCCCGCCGTACGTGACGATCTGGCCGCGCTTGGACGACGCGTGGACGACGATGTCGGTATCCTTGAACTGCTCGACCTCGAGGCTGAGGCCGGCGAAGAAAAAGCGGTCTCCCGGCGCGAGTGCCGATGCGAAGCCTTCTTCGACGGTGCCGAGCTTTCGCCCATTCTTGAAACGCACGGTGAGCAAGGGCTGCTCGACGATGACCCCCGCGTTGAGCCGGTGCTGTTGCGCCACCGTCGGCTTGGCGATTCGCCACATGCCGTCAGCCTCGGGCACGAGGCGCCGGAAACGGTCGTAGGCCTTCAACGCGTAACCGCCGGTTGCGATGAAGTTCAGGATCTCGTCGAACGTCTCCTGCTTGAGCCCGGCATAGGGCGCGGCCGAGCGGACTTCCGCAAGGAGGTCCGTTTCGCGGAACGGTGCGGCCACTGCCATTGCGAGGATATGCTGGGCGAGGACGTCGAGCGCGCCCGGTCGGAAGACTTCGGGATCGAGCTCGCCATCGTCGATCGCGTCGAGCGCGGCGCGCGCTTCCAGATATTCAAACCGGTTACCGGGGACGATCATGCCTTTCGAGGGCTCGTCGAGCCGGTGATTGGCGCGGCCGATTCGCTGGAGGAGACGCGAGCTGCCCTTCGGCGCTCCCATCTGGATCACCAGATCGACGTCGCCCCAGTCGATTCCGAGGTCGAGGCTCGCGGTTGCGACCAACCCACGGAGCTTGCCCGCTGCCATCGCCGCTTCGACCTTGCGGCGCGCGTCGACGGACAGGCTGCCGTGGTGGATTCCGATCGGCAGGCCCTGCTCATTCTCATCCCAAAGTTTCTGGAAAATGAGCTCGGCGAGCCCGCGCGTGTTGCAGAACACCAGCGTCGTCTTGTGCTGCTCGATCAGCCGCATCACGTCGGCGATCGCGTGGTAGCCCGAATGCCCGCCCCAAGGAATCTTCTCTTCGGGAATGAGAATCGAAAGGTCGGGCTCGGCACCCGGATCGCCGATCACCAGGTCGACGAGGTCCATGTCGGCATCCGGGGCGAGCCACGAGCGGTACGCGTCCGGATCGCTGATCGTCGCCGACAGGCCCACACGGCGAAGCCGCGGAGCGAGCTTCTGCAGCCGGCTCATCGAGAGCGACAAGAGGTCGCCGCGCTTTTCCTTGGCGAAGCCGTGAAGCTCGTCGACAATGATCGTTCGAAGGCCTTCGAACATCGTCACGGCGTCCGGATAGCTCAGGAGCAGGCTGAGCGATTCCGGAGTCGTCAGAAGCATTTGCGGCGGCTTCACGCGTTGGCGTGCCTTGCGATCGGACGGTGTGTCTCCCGTGCGCGTCTCGACCCGGATCGGAAGGCCCATTTCTTCGATCGGTCCGATGAGGTTGCGCTGGACATCAACCGCGAGCGCTTTCAGCGGCGAGACATAGAGCATGTGAAGGCCGTCGAAAGGATTCTCGGCAAGCTCGCAGATCGTCGGCAGGAATCCCGCGAGTGTCTTGCCCGCACCCGTTGCGGCCACCAGCAACGCACTTCGCCCGAGCCTCGCGCGCTCCAGCATTTCCAACTGGTGCCGGCGCGGACGCCAGCCTTTCTGCTCAAACCAGCGCTCGACGACTGGCGGGAGGTCGGTCAGAGCTTGTCAGTCCCCTCTCGGCGGCGCTCCTCCTCCTCGCGATAAAGGTCGCGCGCGCCCGCTTCGGTGCGGCTGTCGGTCTTATTGGAGCGGACCCTCATGACCAGCCAGATCAGTGCGATGAGCAGAATGGCCGGCAAGACGATGTCCATAACCCACCAGGAAGCTTGTCCCATCCATTTCCTCCCGCCCGGGTTTGAACGGAACTCCCGGGTCTTTCGGCCTATATAGCTATCAATGGCGCGATTGGGTTCCTGGATCGAGTCCCACCCCGAGGGCATTTACGTGCGCCCGGCGGATGCATGGATCGACCCGACTGTGCCCAAGGCCAAGGCGCTGATAACGCATGGCCACTCCGACCATGCCCGCGACGGGCATCAGGCCGTGCTTGCGACGCCGGAGACGCTGGCGATCATGGAATGCCGCTACGGGCCGCAGAACGGGCAATCGGTTGGCTATGGCGAGGGTTTGCGCGTCGGAGATGTGGACGTCAGCTTCGTTCCCGCGGGGCATGTGCTCGGATCGGCCCAGATCGTGCTCGAGCACAAAGGCGAGAAGGTGGTGGTCTCGGGCGACTACAAGCGCAGGCCAGACCCGACCTGCGCCTGCTTCGTGCCCGTGCCTTGTGACATCTTTATCACCGAAGCCACCTTCGGCCTCCCCGTGTTCCGGCACCCCGAGACTGGAAGCGAAATCGACCGCCTGCTTCATCGACTTCACTCAGACCCGAGCCGCTGCGTGCTTGTCGGCGCATACGCGCTCGGCAAGGCGCAGCGGATCATCACCGAGCTTCGCGAGCGCGGGCATGACCAGGCGATCTATTTCCACGGCGCGATCGAGCGCTTGAACCAGCTTTACGAAAGCTTCGGAGTCCAGCTCGGTGAGCTTCGCCACACCGGCGGAGCGAACAGGCAAGAGATGAAAGGGCATGTCGTGATCGCGCCGCCCGGAGCGCTTAACGACCGCTGGTCGCGGCGGCTGCCGGACCCGGTCACCGCGATGGCGTCCGGCTGGATGAGAATTCGTCAGCGTGCGCGGCAGAGCAACATAGAACTGCCGCTGGTGATTTCCGATCACGCCGACTGGGACGAGCTGACCATGACCATTCGCGAGCTGGAGCCGCGGGAAGTGTGGATCACCCACGGCCGCGAGGAAGCGCTCAAGCACTGGTGCATGACTCACCAGATCAAAGCCTGCGAGTTGAACCTCGTCGGTTACGAGGATGAGGACGACTGAGGCAGCGGGGTCGAACTCAGGCCGCCGGCGGCTGCACCATCGTCGAAATGCGCTGCAAAGCGATCTGAGCGCGCTCGCGGTCTATGACCAGAGCTGCCGTCTGTGTGATCAGGTCGACTAGCATCAGGTCGCGGACCGTCGGCTCTCGCGGCTCACGATGATACATGGCGAAGGTGCCCAGCACCTTGCGGCCGCGAGTCAGGATCGGGATCGACCAGCAGGCGCGGAGCCCGTGCGGAAGCGCGAGGTCCTTGTAGTCGGCCCATAGTGGATCAGTCGCGATGTCGTTCACGAAAACCGCCGCACCCATATAGGCCGCCGTGCCGCACGAACCGGCGCAGGCTCCGATCTCCGCACCGTCGAGCGCCGCCATATAGTCTTCCGGCAGGCTGGGCGCTGCTCCCGGGCGAAGGCGCTTTCCGTCAGGATCGAGGAGCAGGATCGAGCCGAGAACGCCGGTGCTGGATGTCGATTCGACGATGTGAATCAGCTCACTGAGGGTCATTTCGAGCGGACTGTCGCCGATCGCCAGCTCGAGCACCTTGTTGTGCGCCGCGCGGAGAGTCTCGTTGCGCTTGTTATCGGTGACGTTGTTGCCCTGGATGAAAATGCCCGAGTTGTAACCCTGCGATGCGGGGACGGGTTGAAACACCAGGTTGACCAGCACTTCCTCGATCGAGTCGTCGGGTCTCAGGATGCTGAGCGGCATGGCGCGCCCGACGAAGGCTTCGCCGGAACGTGCTACTCCGTTCAGGATGTCATCGATGCCCTGGACGTCGAATTCGGGGAGCGCTTCCGCCAGCGGCTTCCCGATCAGCGCGCGCTTGCCGACCAGCTCGACGAACGCCTTGTTGGCGATGACGATCTTATGATCGGCGCCTTCGACCAGCGCCATGAAGCCAGGCGCCGAATCGAACATCAGTTGGAGCCGCTCGTGCTCGCTGCTCAGATGCGCAACCTGATCCAGCATTGGCGCCCTCATACAACAACGGCGCGCCGCCGTCACTGCGCCCGGCGCTAGTGCACGGCTTCGACGCGTTCCACCCCTGACCTGGCCAGCTGGTCGTCGATCTGCCCGACGAGTCTGTCGAGGCCCGCCTGATCCGCGGATTCGGCGCGGGCGACCAGAACGTCCTGCGTGTTCGAGGCGCGCAGGAGCCACCAGCCGTCAGTGGTGCTGACCCGGACCCCGTCCGTCGCATCGACCTTCGCGCCGTCCGCCGCGAGTCGGTCGCGGACCTCGTCGATGATCGCGAACTTGCGCGGCTCATCGACCTGGAAGCGCAGTTCCGGCGTCGCCACCGCCGTGGGCATTGCCGATTTCAGCTCGGTCAGGCTCTTGCCCGATTCGCTCACGGCCTCGATCAGGCGGACGGCGGCATAGAGGGCATCGTCGAAGCCGTACCAGCGGTGCTTGAAGAAGATGTGGCCGCTCATCTCGCCGGCCAGTGGTGATCCCGTTTCCTTCATCTTCGATTTGATGAGGCTGTGACCCGTCTTCCACATGAGCGGGGTGCCGCCGAGCTCGCCAACGCGATCGAACAATAGCTGGCTCGCCTTTACATCGGCGATGATGGTGGCGCCTGGCTGTTCCTTCAGGACCGGCTCGGCGAGGATCATCAGAAGCTGGTCGCCCCAGATCACCCGGCCTTCGCCATCGACCGCGCCGATCCGGTCGCCGTCACCGTCGAATGCGATCCCGAAGTCGAGTTGCTCGCGCGTCACCAGGTCCTTGAGGTCGGCGAGATTCGCTTCGACCGTCGGATCGGGATGATGATTGGGGAAGCGGCCATCCACCTCGCTGTAAATGACGTGCTGATGGCCCGGCAGCCGCTCGACGAGCATGTCGAGGATAGGCCCCGCTGCGCCGTTGCCGGCGTCCCAGCCGATCCGGAAGGGCTTGCCCGAAAAGCCGTCGAGCAGCCGGTTCACATAGGCCTCGCGGATGTCGACCTCTTCGACGGCGCCGTTGCCTTCGCTCCAGTCGCCGCGTGCCGCCCGCTCGCCGATCGCCTGGATTTCCTTCCCGAAGACCGATCGGCCTTTGAGCAGCAGCTTGAAACCATTGTAATTGGCCGGGTTGTGGCTCCCGGTGACCTGGATGCCGCCGTCGACGTCGAGATAGTGGGTCGCGAAATAGAGCATGGGCGAGGGCCCCATGCCGACCTGGACCACGTCGATCCCGCTTTCGGTGAGCCCGCGAATCAGCGCCGCTTCGAGCATCCCGCTATGGGTCCGGCCGTCGCGACCCACGGCTATGCGTCTGGCTTCTTCATCCCGCGCCTTCGCCGCGAACGTGCGGCCGAGGGCGTAAGCATCAGATTCGTTGAGCGTGTCGCCGACGATTCCGCGGATATCGTACTCGCGGAGGATGGTAGGATTGAACTTGTGGGCCATATGCTGGCGCTTGTACCCCTGCGAAGGCAGGGGTCCAGTCCAAGAAAAAAGAGTCTGGGCTCCTGCTTTCGCAGGAGCACAAGCAATCAACCTGCTGCGGCGAGCTTTTGCTCTTCCTGGCCCGGAATTCCGAGGCCCGCGATCATTTCGCGGAGCTCCTGACGCGCGGTGATGTGGGCGATTCCGACTTCGCCGAGGTGCGGCAGATCGAGCAGCGTAAGGCCCTTCGGAAACAGCTCGCGGTAGATCACGCGCTCGCCGAGGCCCGGGATGACCCTGAAACCAACGCGGCGGGCGAGCTCGTCCAGCGCCGCGCCGACGCGTTTCAAATTGTGCGATTCGATGTGCTGAAGACGATTCCTGAGCACGACCCAGTCGACGCTTTTGCCAGTGACCTTGGCGCGCTGGGTCCGGCTGTTCCAGATGAGCTCGGCATAGAAACTAGGCTTCGTCACCTTGTAATTCTCGGGATGGACCTGGCCGATCAGGTCGAGGTCGACGAAGCTGTCGTTCATTGGCGTCACGAGAGTATCGGCCTTCAGGATCGCCGCCCGGGCGAGATCATCATCGCGGCCGGGCGTGTCGATCACGATCACGTCCGAAACTTGGGCCAGCCGCTCGATGGCGGTGTCGAGCCCCGCTTCGCTGTGGTCCTCCAGCACTTCGTAGGTGGCGAGCGGAAGCTCCTTTTCCAGCCTGCGCGTCGTCGCATCGCGGTTTTCGAGATAGCGGGTCATCGTCCGCTGGCGGCTGTCGAGGTCGAGCGCGCCGACACGGTGGCCTGACGCGGCGAGCGCGATGGCCGTGTGAACTGCGGTGGTCGACTTGCCGGTCCCGCCCTTTTCGTTGGCGAAGACGATGAAATGCGGCTGGCTCATGCTTGATCTTTTCCCCTGCGGCACCGAAACGCCGCCCCGTCCACGAATTTACCCGAGGCTCCAACCGCGTGCAAATCGTTCGCACCAGTGAAGAATTGACACGAACCCGGGCGAATCTCGGCCCTGGAACACTCGCTTTGGTGCCGACGATGGGCGCGCTTCACGCCGGACATATGGCTTTGGTCGAAGAGGCGAAGCGGAGAGCGGACAAGGTTGCCGCGACGATCTTCGTGAACCCGACCCAATTCGGCGCGAATGAGGATTTCGGACGCTATCCGCGCCGCGAAGCGGATGACGCGCGGATGCTGGAGGATGCGGGCTGCGACCTCCTCTGGATGCCGTCCATTCCCGACGTCTATCCCGACGGCTTCGCGACTACGGTTCATGTGTCGGGGGTGACCGAACGCTGGGAAGGCGAGGCTCGACCCGGTCATTTCGACGGCGTCGCAACCGTCGTTGCCAAGCTCTTGGTGTCGGTTCGGCCAGACTTTGCCCTGTTCGGGGAGAAGGATTTCCAGCAGCTCGTCGCAATTCGGCGAATGGTGGCCGACCTCAATATCGCCGCCCAGATCTTAGGCGTGCCGACTGTGCGGGAGGCGGATGGCCTCGCCCTTTCGTCGCGAAACGCTTACCTTTCGCCGGACGACCGAGAGCGCGCCGCCGCCTTACCGAGAGCGCTCGAATACGCGCGCGGGACGATTCTCGACGGCACTTCCGTGCAACTCGCGCTCGACACCGGACGAAAGGCGCTCGTCGAAGGCGGCTTCTCGCGGATCGACTATTTTGCCTTGGTCGACGCGACCACGCTGGAGCCCCTCGAGACGGGTTCCGGGACGATGCGGCTGATCGCCGCGGCGGTGATCGGCACCACCCGGTTGATCGACAATATTCCGGTCTGAAAATTTATGGTTCAGCGGCGTTAACCATTTATTTGCCGTTAGGCGCTGAATTTCCCTGCAACGGAACAGGGGAAGGTCAGTCATGGGTGCCATCAGTCAGAAAAGCGCGGAGTTCCTGCTTCGCAGCCGCCTTGCAGACGCCGAAGCCGGCAACGTCGACGCGTTGTACGAGCTAGGCGTCACCTATTCGACGGGGCGGGGCGGCATCGCCGTCGACCTCATCGAAGCGCACAAATGGTTCAATCTCGCGGCCCTCTCGGGCTCGACCCGCGGACAGGAGTGCCGTGCGGAGATCGCCTGCGAGATGACGGCTCGCGAAATCGCCGAGGCCCAGCGCCAGGCCCGCGCCTGGCTCGCTACCTGCGGCTACGGCCGGCGCGCGGCGTAATTATTGAACTAAAGTCGTAACTGCCGCTGGGGGCCCGGGGCGCTCCTTACCCCAGGTCATGGTTGTCACCTGAGCGGCGGGCACTCCAAGCAGAATCAGATAGTCGCGCGCCTCCTCGGCGCGCTCGGCGCCAAGCGCCAGCGCGTGGTCGCGGGTGTCCGTCGGATCGCCATGACCCTCGATCCGCACCGGCACGAACGGATGTTGCCTGAGCCACAACGCCTGCGCCGAGAGAAGATTTCGCGCCTGCTGAGTGAGCTGCGCGCGGCCCGCGGCAAAATAGACGCTCGTTCCGCCCGATTGCGCGGCGAAATCCGCCCGCAGCACCTCGATTGGCGCCTGCATCCCTGGGACCACCGGTGCTGGCTGACCCGGCGGTCCCGCAGGTGGGTATTTCTTGAGGAACGGAAGCACCTGCGCGGAGGCGGGAAAAGCGATCAGCGTTGCGATGAGAAGCAAGGTCCTGCGCATCATATCAGTCCACCGTTCCCGACCAGTCGGGGTCGGATCCATCCTGCGGAATGGTCATTTTGCGAGGTGCGCTTCCGTCGAGGCTGACCCTGTAGATGCCGGGGCGTCCGTTCGCTTCGGCATGCTGGAAGACCAGCTCCTGGCTGCTCGCTGCCCAGCTGGGGGCTTCGTCGCCCGGACCATTGGTCAGAAGTCTCTCGCCGGTTCCGTCCGGTGCGATGATCCCGATTCGGCGCGTATCGCCCGATCGCCAGGTGAAGGCGATCGACTTGCCGTCGGGACTCCATTCGGGCGTGCTGTAGGCGGCGACGCTGAAGGTGATTCGCCGCTCGTCCGATCCGTCGGCATTCATCACATAAAGTTGCTGAGAACCCGATCGGTCGCTTTCGAACACGATCTTGCTTCCGTCCGGAGAGAAGCTCGGGTCGGTGTCGATGCCCGGCGATGTCGTGAGGCGACGTGCCGGTCCGCCGTCCGCACCCACAACATAGATGTCGGTGTTGGGCCCGAGCATCATCGAGAAAACTATCTTCGATCCGTCGGGCGAGAAACGCGGGGCGAAGCTCATCGCGTTGCCGGACAGCAAAGGATGCTGCTGGTTCGAGGCGAGGTCGATCACCCGGACCTGCGGAACGCCGCCCTGGAAACTGACGTAGGCGAGCTTGCTGGCGTTCGGGGACAGGCGCGGCGTCAGGACGCCGGTGCCTCCTGAAGTGACGTAGCTGTGATTGTAGCCATCGCTGTCCATGATCGCGATACGCTTCACCCGCACTTCGGACGGGCCTGTCTCGGCGACATAGGCGATTTTGGTGTCGAACATTCCGGGGGCGCCGGTGATCGACTGGTAGGCGAGGCCCGAGCATTTGTGGGCGGCACGCCGGAGGTCGCTGGGTGTGGCGACGAAGCCGATCCGGCCGAGCTCGCGGCCCTTGTCGACGTCGTAGACGTAGCAACCGACCGTCAGGCGGCCGTCGGAACGCTGCTGGACGAAGCCGGTGATCAGCGCCTTGGCGCCGCGGTCCCGCCACTTGGAAAAGGTCGGGGCGGTCACTTCGGGATAGGAATAATAGTCCTTCTGGTTGGGTTTGAGCGGCATCAGCTCCGAGGTTTGGCGGAGGTCGGTTTCGATCAATTGCGTCGCCTGCCACGCAATCGCGAGCGACTGATTGCCCTTGGTTCCGCTATCCGGCGACGTCAGCGGCGGGATAGCAATGACCGTCGCCGCAGGTGCGCCGGCCTGAACCGCGGCGACCGCAGTCGCGCCCAGCGCCGCGAGCAGCGCGAACATTCCAACGCGGATAAGTCTCATTGCCCCTTCGTGCCGATATTCCGGAATATTTCGACCCACTTTCTTGGCTGGCGCCGCGGCCGGCCCTCCCGGTCCAGGAACGCGGCAGTGACTGATGCGTCGGCCAACAGTTCCGCTCCACGCATGACTCGCTGATGAATGTGGACGGACGATGCGCGGACCTGTTCGACGCTGCTGACGACCTGAAGGTCCTCGCCGAGCCGGGCCGGCCGGCGGTAACGAATGTCGACGTGGGTGACGAAATAGGCCGATCCGTCTCCGTGGAGCATCGCGCCCTGATCGATCCCGACGGCGCGGAGCATGTCGGACCGCGCCCGCTCCATGAACTTGAGGTAATTGGCGTAATAGACCACGCCCGCCGTGTCGGTGTCTTCGAAATAGACCGTGAGCGCGAAACGGTGCTCCGGCCCGAAGAAGCCGCCGCGGTAAGGCGTGTCGAGGTCGCGGTTCAAGGCTTCGACCCGATCGCGCCAACCTCACGAATAAGGTCGCCCTGCGCTTCGCTCATGTCGGCGAGGTGCATGCCCCAGCCGGGAAGGAACATCCCGAAGACGGAGACTTCTCCGCCGATATGGTCGGTCCATTTATCGCCGGGAGCATGGTTGGTTCGGATCGAAAGATAGCCGAGTGGGCCGTCGTTGACGCATTTTGCCGACACCAGGCCTTCGGTCCGGACGTAGGGCGTCGGAGCCTGGCCTTCGCTCGACCAGCGGATCGGTCCGCCGGGCACGGGAAGGCTCGACCGCGAATACCAGTAACTGTCGAGCTTAATCCAATCGGTCGAGCCCGGAAGCGCGGGATTGACGCACCCGACCGTCATTCCGGCGCGGTCCGCGCGGCCGAACATCGCTCCGTCGGGTGGCGGGTTCTTTTCGCGGAAGCTGCTCCAGGCAATGACGCAGCCGGTTTCGCCCGGATGGCTGCAAAGCGGCGTTTTCTTGAACGTGCCGCCGACGAGCTTGCCCTGCGGAACCAGCACGTTGAAGCCGGGGATGATCGCTAGCTTCATCCGCGCGGCAACCGCCGGATTCTTCTCGATCTCGCGCGCGATGAGCTGTTGGAGCATCAGGCTGCCCTGGCTGTGGCCTACGAAGACGAAAGGCCGGCCATTGTTCTTCGTCGCGAGATAGTTGCGCCATGCCGCCGCGACGTCGTGATAGGCGATTGCCGCAGCGTCGCTGATGTCGCCGCCCGCGGAAAAGGCCGCGACCGCTCCAAGCGTCATCTGGCGGTAGAGGGGCGCGAACGGACGGCACACCGATGCGAAGCGCGCGAACTGGGTTTGTGCAGCCCCGTTCTCCTCGGACGGCTGGAGATCGCTGTTCATTCCGGCGTCGCGCGAGACGGTCGGGTAGACGTAGAAACAATCGATCGCCGGATCCGCCGCGACCGTGGAGAGGCCGTTCGAACCGTAACCGTTCGGGCTCAGCGCGGTGGTCGCCAACGGAGTTGAGCAAACGTCCTTCCGGCCGGGAAGGCAGAGCCACACCGAGTCTTTCGAATAGTCCGGCGGCGGCGGGGTCGGGGCGGAGAGACCGAGGAGGGACGCAACGACGCTTGCAATCACTTGGCTTGGGCTCCGCTATCGAACAATCCGGCCTGGCCTCCGTGCGGCGCCGGCAGCCCCAGATGGGCATAGCCGCGGCCGTTGAGGCAGCGCCCTCGTGCAGTCCTCGCGATGAGGCCGAGCTGAATGAGATAGGGCTCGATCACGTCCTCGATCGTGTCGCGCGGTTCCGAAAGGCCGGCGGCGAGAGTTTCCACCCCGACCGGGCCGCCGCCGTACAAATCGGCGATCATCGTCAGGTAGCGGCGATCCATCGCGTCGAGGCCGAGGCTGTCGATCTCCAGCCGCGACAGGGCCTTGTCGGCGACGTCCGCGTCGATGGTGTCGGAGCCGGACGCGTGGGCGAAGTCGCGCACCCGGCGGAGCAGGCGGCCGGAGATACGCGGAGTTCCGCGCGACCGCCTGGCGATCTCGCGCGCGCCATCGTCGGTGAGATCGACAGCCAGCAGGCGAGCAGCTCGGCGGACGACCTGCTCGAGCTCCTCGACCGTGTAGAAATTGAGCCGGACGGGGATTCCGAAGCGATCACGTAGCGGAGTCGTCAGGAGTCCCTGCCGCGTCGTGGCGCCAATCAAGGTGAAACGCGGAAGGTCGATCCGCACCGATCGCGCGGACGGACCTTCACCGATCATCAGGTCGAGGGCGCGGTCCTCCATTGCCGGGTAGAGCACTTCCTCGACGGCAGGATTGAGCCGATGAATCTCGTCGATGAACAGGACGTCGCCGTCCTCGAGGTTGGTGAGCAGCGCCGCGAGGTCGCCGGACTTGGCGATCACGGGCCCGGACGTAGCGCGAAAGCCGACCCCCATCTCGCGCGCCAGGATTCCCGCCAGCGTGGTCTTGCCGAGACCGGGCGGGCCGTGGAGCAGCACATGGTCGAGCGGCTCGTTCCGGTCCTTCGCCGCATGGACGAAGACACGAAGGTTCTCGCGCGCCGACTGCTGCCCGATGAATTCGTCGAGGCTCTTCGGGCGCAGCGCGGCGTCAGCGTCCTCACTGGTGCGCTCGGGAGTCGTGATTCGGGCGGGATCAGTGGCCACGAGCATCTCGAAACGCAGCAATTGCAGCAGCCTTACGCGTGCGCACACATGCCTCCGCACCGCGAGTCACCGATCGGGGCGTGCAATGAAGATGCGGGGGTCCAGCCACGCGGGCGATGATGCACATTTGGGCCGCTATAGGACAGCGGTTTCAATCGATATGCTCGATGCCATCGCCTACGATCTCCACCCAGTCTTGCTTGCGCTGTTCCCAGACCGAATATTCCGGGCTTCCGAAATTAGGATCGTCGAACGCGCCGAGCGGGATGGCGATCAGGCCATCGAACTTGCCGCTGTTTTCGTAATAAACGTCCGAACCGCAGTCGGGGCAGAAGTGGAAGGTCGCGCTGTTGCCGCTGTCGGCCACCATCACGTGGGTCTTCGATTGCCCCTCGATCGTAACCTGGTCGGCCGGCCACCGAGCCTGCACGGCGAAAGCGCTCCCGGACCGCTTCTTGCAATTGAGGCAGTGGCATACGGAGAGCCGGACGGGCTCGCCGGTCGCCGTGGCCTTCAATTGGCCACAGCGGCAGGAAGCGGTTCGGGTAGTCACTTCGCCGCCTTCCGCAGCGCCAGGCGCACGAGCGCATCGAGGCCGGCGTCGGCGCCGAGTTCATCCTGGGCGGCGTTTACGGCGGCGCTGGCTTCGGCGGGTTTGAAGCCGAGGTTGGCGAGGGCTGAGAGGGCATCGCTTGCGGCTCCGGCACGAGGCGTGGGGACGGCTCCAGCTAGACCCGTGACCCCGAGCTTGCCCTGAAGCTCGTTCGCGATGCGCGCGGCAAGCTTCGGCCCGACGCCGTTCGCGCGGCCGATCATGGCCTTGTCGTCGTTCGCGACGGCGCGGGCGAGCTCGTCGGGGTCGAGGGCGGAAAGGATGGCGAGCGCGAGCCGGCCACCGACGCCCTGGATGCTGGTGAGCGCGCGGAAGGCGTCGCGCTCAGCGGCGGAGCCGAAGCCAAACAGGGTCCAGGCGTCCTCGCGGACCTGAAGCTCGGTGAGGATGAGCACTTCGCTTCCGACCGAGCCGAGGGCGCCGAGAGTCTTGCCGCTGAGATGGACGAGATAGCCAACGCCGGCAACGTCGATTACCGCGCTGTCGGCGGTGAGCTCGGCGAGAATTCCGGAGAGGCGTGCGATCATGGCTCAGCTCCTCTCCCCTTGCGGGAGAGGATAGTTTCCCTTGGCAATTCATTGCCTAGGGAAACTTGGTGAGGGGTAGCGAAGCGAAGCTTCGCGCGAGGCCCCGCCTCGCTCACCCTCACCCAACTCCGCCTAAGCTCGCTTCGCTCACTAAGGCTGCGTAACCCTCTCCCGTCAAGGGAGAGGGGCTGTTCGCTTCGCCGTCGCCAGATGATGCGCGTGGGTGATCGCCACCGCGAGGGCGTCGGCGGCGTCGGGACCGGCGATTTTCGTTCCGGGAAGGAGGCGCGAGACCATCGCATGGACCTGAGCCTTCTCGGCATTGCCGACGCCCACAACGGCCTTCTTCACCAGCCGCGCGGCATATTCGCCGACCTCCATTCCCGAACGAGCGGCGATCATGATGATCACGCCGCGCGCCTGGCCGAGCTTGAGCGTCGACTGCGGGTTGGCGTTGACAAAGACCTCCTCGACCGCGGCGCTGTCGGGATGATGCTCGACGATCAGCGCTTCCAGCTGCTCACCTAGTGTGGCCAGCCGCTTTGGAAGTTCATCGCCGGGCTTTGTGGTCAGTTGCCCGTTGGCGAGATGGGACAGGCTGTTGCCCTCGGCGTGGATCAAGCCCCAGCCGGTCGTGCCGAGCCCGGGATCGAGACCGAGGATCTTCACGCGAGCTTCGCCAGCTCCTCGTCCGGAATCTTTTCGTTCGCCCAGACGGTCTGGACGTCGTCGTCCTCTTCAAGCACTTCCATGAGGTTGGCGAGCTTCTGCGCGTCCTCGCCGCGGACCTCGACTTCGGTCGAAGGCCGCCACGCGAGCTTCGTGCCTTCGGCTTCTCCGAGCAGCGGCTCGAGCGCCTTGGCGGCCTCGTGGAGGCTTTCGACGCTGGTCCAGATGCGGTGCCCGTCCTCGTCGCTCTCGACGTCTTCGGCGCCGGCCTCGATCGCGGCTTCGAACACCTTGTCCGAGTCGCCCGCCGAAGCCGGATATTCGATCAGGCCCAGCCGCGAGAAGCCGTGGCTGACGCTTCCGCCCGCGCCGAGATTCCCGCCATTCTTGGAGAAAGCCGTACGGACGTTGGTCGCGGTGCGGTTGCGGTTGTCGGAGAGCGCCTCGACGATGATCGCGACCCCGCCCGGGCCGAAGCCTTCGTATCGGATTTCCTCGTAATTCTCGGCGTCCGATGCTGACGCTTTGTCGATCGACCGCTGGATGTTGTCCTTGGGCATCGATTGGGCGCGAGCGGCGATGATCGCGGCACGGAGGCGCGCGTTCGCATCGGGGTCGGGAAGGCCCATCTTCGCCGCCACCGTGATCTCGCGGCTGAGTTTCGAGAAGAGGGCCGAGCGCTTCTTATCCTGCGCCCCCTTCCGGTACATGATGTTCTTGAACTTGGAATGGCCCGCCATTGCCGTTCTCTACGCCAACCCCAGCGCCTGGCGATAGGTCTCCAGGATTGCGTCCTGTTCCTGGCGGGTATGGGTCTCCATTTTCCGGAGGCGAACGATCATCCGCATGATCTTGGGATCGTAGCCGTTCGCCTTCGCTTCGGCGTAGACGTCGCGAACATCGTCCGAGATGCCCTTCTTTTCCTCTTCCAAGCGCTCGATCCGCTCGATGAACAGCCGCAGCTGATCGGCCGCGACGGTGCCCTCCGCCATGCTCAAAGTCTCCAATGTCGATGTGTGAAACGCGCCTCTAGCGGGTTGAACCGGCATATCAAGCGGCTAAGGCAGGCCCGTGACGGAAACCCTCGCCCCCCGCGGCCGCAAGGTGAAAATCCTCGCGACGCTCGGCCCAGCATCGAGCGACGCCAAGATGATCCGCAAGCTCATGATCGCCGGCGCGGACGCATTCCGGATCAACATGAGCCACGGCGACCAGAAGACGAAGGCCAAGCTGGTCGAGCATATCCGCGCGCTCGAAAAGGAATTCCACCGGCCGACCACGATCCTGTTCGACCTGCAGGGGCCGAAGCTTCGGGTCGGCCATTTCGAGGGCGGGAGCACCACGCTCGAAAAGGGCAAGCGCTTCATTTTCGACCGTGAGGACAAGGCTGGCGACTGCAAGCGGGTGCAGCTGCCGCACGCGGAGCTCTTCGAGTCCGTGAAGCCGGGGACCAACATCCTGATCGACGACGGCCGCGTGCGGCTGAACGTGCTCGAGGCGGGCGATTCGCAGATCGTCAGCGAAGTGAAGGTCGGCGGGCCGGTTTCCGACAACAAGGGCGTCAACGTGCCGGACGTGGTGGTCCCGATTCCGGCGCTGACCGATAAGGACCGCGACGACCTGCAGTTCGCGCTGGAGCAGAGGGCGGACTGGGTCGCGCTGTCGTTCGTCCAGCGGCCGGAGGATGTGGCCGAAGCGCGCTCGCTGATCGGCGACCGGGCGGCGCTGCTGGCGAAAATCGAGAAGCCGGCGGCGATCGACCGTCTGAACGACATTGTCGCTCTGTCCGACGCGGTGATGGTCGCGCGTGGAGATCTCGGCGTCGAGCTTCCGCCGGAGCGCGTGCCGCCGCTTCAGAACAAGATCGTCGCCTGCGCGCGCCAGTTCGGAAAGCCGGTGGTCGTCGCGACGCAGATGCTCGAATCGATGGTGACTTCGCCGACTCCGACGCGGGCCGAGGTCAGCGACGTCGCGACCGCGATCTACGATGGCGCAGACGCCGTGATGCTTTCGGCGGAAAGCGCGACGGGACAATATCCGTGCGAGGCGGTTCAGATGATGGACCGGATCGCAAGGAGCGTCGAAGGCGATCCCTCATACCAGGCGCGGATTCACTTCACGCAGACCCGGCTCGAGCCGACGACCGCGGATGCGCTTGCAGGGTCCGCGAGGCAAATCGTGCAGACGGTCTCGGCGACGGCGATGGTCTGCTACACGAGCTCCGGAGCGACGGCGCGGCGTATTGCCCGCGAGCGTCCGGCGGTGCCCCTGCTGGCAATGAGTCCGTCGCAGCATACGGCGCGGCGGATGGGTCTGTTGTGGGGCGTTCACGCCGTCCACTCGCGCGACGTCGGAAGCTTTGAGGAAATGGTCGAGAAGGGGAAGCGCATGGCGCTCCGCCACCAGATCGCGAAGGGCGGCGACCGGGTCGTGCTGATGGCCGGAATTCCGTTCGGAACCGCTGGATCGACCAACGTGCTTCACGTCGTCCGGCTGATCGGCGACGAGCTGGAACGATACCAGGCGAGCAAGGGAACCGCTTAAGAGCGGTTATTCAGCGGCCACGGCTAGCGGCAGCGACCGCTTCGACTTCTTCTCGTCGATCCGCCGGAAGGTTGCGAGCGCCTGCCCGACGATCTGGTCCATGTTGTAATAACGATAGGTCGCCAGGCGGCCGACGAAGGTGACGCCTTTCGTCGAATCCGCAAGCGCTTCGTAGCGCTTGTAGAGCGCCTGATTTTCGGCGCGCGGGATCGGGTAATAGGGATCGCCTTCGGCCGACGGATATTCGTAGGTGATGGTCGTCACCGGCGCTTCCTGGCCGGTCAGGTGCTTGTATTCGCTAATGCGCGTGTACGGGACTTGCGGGTCGGGATAGTTCACCACCGCCACCGGCTGGTGGCGCTCCTCATCCAGCGTCTGATGATCGAACTTCAGGCTCCTGTACGGCAGCTTGCCGAAGCGGAAGTCGAAATATTCGTCGATGGGACCGGTATAGACGATGTGGTCGGCGTCGACCTCGTCGCGGAGGTCGCGGTAATCGACGCCAGTGCGGATCTCGATCAGCGGATGGTCGAGCATCTTCTCGAACATCTTCGTGTAGCCGTGGAGCGGCATCGCCTGGAACGTGTCGCTGAAATAACGGTCGTCGGTGTTGGTCCGGGTCGGGATTCGCGAGGTCACCTGCTTGTCGAGCTCGCTCGGATCGAGCCCCCATTGCTTGCGCGTATAGCCCTGGAAGAAGAGCTCGTAGAGCTCGCGTCCGACGGCATTGATCACCACGTCCTCGGAGGTCTTGATATCCTCGACCGGTTCGGCGCGTGACGCGAGATAGTCGGCGGCTTCCTGGTCGGTCTTGAGGTCGAGATCGAACAGCTCATTGAGCGTCGTCCGGTTGATGGGGATCGGAACCAGCTTGTCGCGGACGACTGCGCGGACCCGATGCTCGTAGGGACGCCACGCGGTGAACTGTGAAAGGTAGTCGACCACTGCGTCGCTGTTCGTGTGGAAAATGTGCGGACCGTATTTGTGGTAGAGGATTCCGGCCTCGTTTAGCTCGTCATAGGCATTGCCGCCGACGTGGGGGCGACGGTCGATAAGCAGGACGCGAGCTCCGTGCTGCGATGCCAGGCGCTCGGCGAGGACGGAGCCGGCGAAACCGGCCCCGACGATCAAATAGTCGTAGCGGCCGCCGGAGGCGGCCTTTGCTCCCTGATGCTCGCTCATTCCGCGGCTACCAGAAGTGCAGGCGAAGTCGTTCCCGTACGCGTCCCGAGGACGTCGGCGATGAGGCCGGCCATGCGCGCCTGAGTCGTGTTCCAGCTCGACGCCGACAACATCAGGTCGGCCTCGGCCAGCCACCCGCTCTCGGGGTTGTGCGACAGTTTCAACGCCCCCTCGCAAGCGGCGACGAACTCTTGCGGAGTGGAGGCGATCTTCACGCCTTCGAGCTGGCCATAGTGCCGGACGACGTCCTTGATCGGAGTCGAGACCACCGGCTTTCCGCCGGCGAGATATTCGGGGGTCTTGGTCGGGGAGATGAATTGCGTCGATTCGTTCATCGCGAACGGCATCAGCGCGACGTCCCAGCCCGAGAGATAGGCCGGAAGCTGGTCATAGGTCTTGGGCCCAAGATAATGAATGTTCGGCCGCTTCGGCAGGTCTTCCTCGCTGATCTTCACGACCGGCCCCACCATCACGAACGACCAGTCGGGACGCGCGGCCGCGACCTTGTCGAGAAGCTCCGTGTCGAAGCGCTCGTCGATCACGCCGTAAAAGCCGAGCCTCGGCCGCGGCAGGTCCTCCTGGTCGGCGGGGTCGAATTGGCGCGCGCGCGCCTTGCAGAAATGGGCGCGGTCGACCGACGAAGGGAAGCAGTGGACGTTGTCGTGGCGGTCCTTCTTCGCCTCGAACAGGCTCGATCCGCCGGTGAAGATAATGTCGGCGCGGTCGATCAGCTCCTGCTCGAGATCGAGCAGTTTCGCCGGCGCGAACTTGAACTTGCTGAGCTCGTCCATCGCGTCGAACACGAGGACGGAAGGCTCGAGATGCCGCGAGAAAGGCAGCATCATCGGCGTATAATACCAGGCGACCAGCGGCCCCTGCAGCGACGCGAGATGCGCATCGAGAAGGCGCTTCAGAGTAGCCTCGCGGGCATCCTCGGGCATGCCCTGCGGAAGGTGAGGGACGATGATGCCGACGCCCGGCGCGTCGTCGGCTTCGCGGACCTGCAGGTAGGCGGTTTCGTTCGCGGCGATGTCGACCGGCTCTTCCCAGAAGATCACGGTCATCTCGTGCGCGAAGCGGCTCATCAGATGCTGCGGGCGCTGGAACACGAAGTTCCACCGCAAGTGCGAAAAACAGACCAAAGTTGTGGATTGCGGATCCTGGGCCGAGGGCTCGGCTTCGTATTCCACTGGCACCCCGACGCGAGTCAGCATTTTGGGTTTAAACTCCTTGTTGTGGTTTGCCCAAAACATGAACGGACCACGGAGGGCTACGGTTCCGCAATACTGACTCAGGTTAACGGAAATTTGGCCAATGCTGCGGTGCAGCAAACGACAGTGCGCCCGATTGACCCGACGAACGTCGCGTGGAAGGAGCCAAGGCCGAGGAGAGAAGCGCTTGGCGACGACCATCGAGGAACTGGAGAAGAGGCGCGAGCTGGCCCGGCTCGGCGGCGGCGAAAAGCGCATCGAGGCCCAGCATGCGAAGGGCCGCCTGACCGCCCGCGAGCGGCTGTCGGTGCTGCTCGATCCCGGCAGCTTCGAAGAATATGACATGTTCGTCGAGCACAACGCGACCGACTTCGGGATGGACCAGCAGAAGATCCCCGGCGACGGCGTGGTCACCGGCTCGGGGACGATCAACGGCCGGCTGGTCTATGTCTTCGCCCAGGACTTCACCGTGTTCGGCGGATCGCTGTCGGAACGACACGCGCAGAAGATCTGCAAGATCATGGACATGGCGATGAAGGGCGGCGCGCCAGTGATCGGACTCAATGACTCAGGCGGCGCGCGAATCCAGGAGGGCGTCGCCAGTCTCGCCGGCTATGCCGAGGTGTTCCAGCGCAACGTGCTCGCGAGCGGGGTCATTCCGCAGGTCAGCCTGATCATGGGGCCGTGCGCGGGCGGCGCGGTCTATTCGCCGGCGATGACCGACTTCATCTTCATGGTGAAGGATTCATCTTACATGTTCGTCACCGGGCCGGACGTAGTGAAGACCGTCACCAATGAGGTGGTGACGCAGGAGGAGCTGGGCGGAGCGATCACCCACACCACGCGGTCGGGCGTGGCCGACGTGGCGTTCGAGAACGACATTGATGCACTTCTCGCGACGCGCGAGTTCGTCGATTTCCTTCCGCTATCGAACCGGCACGACCTGCCCGAGCGGCCGTGCGAGGACCCAATCGACCGCGCCGAGGAAAGCCTCGACACCTTGGTGCCGCCGAGCTCGAACCAGCCCTACGACATGCACGAGCTGATCCGGAAGGTCGCCGACGAGGGCGATTTCTTCGAGCTCCAGCCGGCGCATGCGGCGAACATCATCGTCGGGTTCTGCCGGATCGAGGGCCGCACGGTCGGGGTCGTCGCCAACCAGCCGATGGTGCTGGCGGGCGTGCTCGACATCAACTCGTCGAAGAAGGCGGCGCGCTTCGTCCGCTTCTGCGACGCGTTCGACATCCCGATCCTGACCTTCGTGGACGTTCCGGGCTTCCTTCCGGGCGTGGGGCAGGAGCATCACGGCATCATCAAGCATGGCGCGAAATTGCTGTTCGCCTACGCCGAGGCGACGGTGCCGAAGATCACGGTGATCACCCGCAAGGCCTATGGCGGTGCCTATGACGTCATGGCCTCTAAGCACCTTCGCGGCGACTTGAACTATGCCTGGCCGACCGCCGAGATCGCGGTGATGGGCGCCAAGGGCGCGGTCGAGATCATCTTCCGCAAGGACATCGGCGACGCGAAGAAGATCGCCGAGCGCACGCGCGAATATGAAGAGCGCTTCGCCAACCCCTTCGTGGCCGCGAGCAAGGGTTTCATCGACGAGGTGATCATGCCCCATTCGACCCGACGGCGCGTGGCGATGGGGCTACGCAAGCTCAGGAACAAGCAGCTCGAGAATCCGTGGAAGAAGCATGACAATATTCCGCTATAGGTCTGCTGCTCTTCTGGCTGCCGTGGCTCCGATCGGCTGTCAGAAGACTGCGCTACCAGCGGCTGAGAACTGTCCAAAACAGGAGCTCGGCTTTGAACTCCAACAGTACAAAGTCCCAAGCCCCGAGCTGCTTCCCAAGTGTCTTACCGAACAGGCCGTGAAGCTGAGTGCCGCGGGCGGAACAGCTGATGAAGTAGCGTCAGCAGTCGTTACGGCGTGCAATTCGTCGGTCGGCATTTATGAATCGTTCGCAGGAATAAGGCGTTTCTCGCAGCGCGATTTGAATGCTCAAGCGGATGGCCAAGCCGAGGTTCGGGAAGCTGCAAAACGTTATGCGCTGACGCGTGTGGTGCAGGTTCGAGCTGGAGAGTGCAGCAAAAAATGAGCACCTACACCGCCACCGTCCGCTGGAGCCGCAATGGGGAGGAGGGTTTCGCCAAGGGTCGCTACAGCCGCGCTCATGAATGGGCGTTCGACGGAGGCGCGGTGGTCCCGGCTTCCGCGAGCCCGGACAATGTGCCGCCGGGCACCGCTGACGAGGCGGGAGTCGACCCGGAGGAGGCGTTCATCGCGTCGATCGCCTCCTGTCACATGCTGTTCTTCATCGACTATGCAAGGCGTGACGGGTTCGTTGTCGATTCCTATGTCGATGAGGCAATCGGCGTCATGGAGAAGGACTCCGAGGGAAAGATCGCAGTCACGAAGGTGACCTTGCGACCGCGCATCGCCTTTTCCGGTGATCAGCCCTCGACCGAGCAGATCGAGCATCTCCACCACCGAAGCCATGAGGATTGTTTCATCGCCAACTCGGTGAAGACCGAAATTCGGGTGGAATCTCAGGCCGGATAATCGGCTCCGACTAACTCTCGTTTATTGCCAATGATGTCAGCAAGGATGTAACGGCGACGCCCTAACGACTCGAAGTAGGCCCATTGCCAGGGGAGGCCGAAATGAAGCGTGTCGTCATTGCCTTGTTGCTCGTCTCCGCTCCCGCCTACGCTGCCGACAAGCAGCTTGCGGAAGCCTTCCACGCCGCCTTCGGAAAAGACGGCAGCGCCGTCTTCAAGAAGCAGGGCCAGCTGAAGGAAAACATCACCTACACTCCGGGCGAGCTGGTTAGCACCTCGTTCGGGACGGTGCTCATCAGCCCGGGCGAAGTGGCCGACGCCACGCACGTCAATTTCGGCAAGGTCGCGATCGTCTACCTCAAGCCCTCGGCCAAGGGCTTCGACGTGGTGCAGAAGTTCGTCCCCGCCGCGGAAGCCGGCTCGTTCGGGAAGATCGTCGACTGGAGCGTCAGCCGAAGCTTCGGCGACCTGCCCGTCGTATCGGTCAACGGCGCTGGCAACTGGCAGGGCCATTCATGCAGTTCGACGACCTTGCTCGAGCTCACGCCGACGGGACCAAGACACCTCGCGACGCTACCCATGACCTATGACGATTCCGTCGCGGTCGGGGCGAACGGCAATTACACCCAGATTAACGGGCGGATCGACAATATCCAGCCGGGCAAGTCGTTCGACGTGGTTTATTTCGGCTCGAAGGAATTCACCGAGCATTATGTCCGCAAGGACAATGTCTACGTGCTCTCCACCGGTGGCGCGAGCCGGGTGCAGCGGTGTTGATCCAAACGTCACCCCGGACTTGATCCGGGGCCCGCCTTCCTTTCTTACGGCCCCGAGAAAGCAGGTCCCGGATCAAGTCCGGGATGACGAAAGGACGCATTCATGAAACTCGGCCGCCTCAACCATGTCGGCGTGGCGACGCCTTCTATCGAGCGCAGTCTCGAGACCTATCGCGAGATGTTCGGCGCCGAGCCTCATGGCGAGCCGTTCGACCTTCCGGCGCAGGGCGTACGCGTCTGTTTCATCGATACGCCGAACAGCCAGATCGAGCTGATCGAGCCGCTGGGCGAAACATCGCCGATCGTGACCTTCCTCCAGAAGAACCCGACGGGTGGGCAGCACCATGTCTGTTTCGAGGCGGCCGACATCGAGGAGGCGCGGAGCTGGTTCGAAGGGAAGGGCGCGCGGATCCTCGGCCCGACGCGCATCGGAGCGCACGGGACGCCGGTGTTCTTCCTCCACCCGAAGGACATGGGCGGCGTGCTGACCGAGATCATGGAAACGCCCAAGGGCGCTCACTGATTGGATTTGGCGGGGGAGGGCGCTAAGCCCCGCGCGGTGACCGACAAGCGCTCAGAATGGGAAAAGATCGCGGGGAAAGAATCACGCGGGCGCGACCTTGGGCGCGAGACGTTCGAGGATATCTGGCTTCAGAACGTCTACGGGCCCGAGGACGCTGAAGGCATCGACAGCGGATATCCGGGCGTCGCGCCGTTCACCCGGGGGCCCTACGCGACGATGTACGCGGGCCGGCCGTGGACCATCCGCCAATATGCCGGCTTCTCGACCGCCGAGGACTCCAACGCCTTCTACCGCCGCAACCTCGCCGCCGGACAGAAGGGGCTCAGCGTCGCCTTCGATCTCGCGACGCACCGCGGCTACGACAGCGACAACCCGCGCGTCGCGGGCGACGTCGGAATGGCGGGCGTCGCGATCGACACGGTTGAGGACATGAAGCTGCTGTTCGACGGCATTCCGCTCGGCGAGATGTCGGTCAGCATGACCATGAACGGCGCGGTGCTCCCGGTCATGGCCTTCTTCATCGTCGCCGGCGAGGAGCAGGGCGTCCCGCACGACAAGCTCACCGGCACGATCCAGAACGACATTCTGAAAGAGTTCGCGGTCCGCAACACCTACATCTACCCGCCCGAGCCCTCGATGCGGATCGTGTCCGACATCATCGCTTTCTGCGCGGCGGAGATGCCGAAGTTCAACTCGATCTCCATCAGCGGCTATCACATGCACGAGGCCGGGGCGACGGCGGTGCAGGAGCTCGCCTACACGCTCGCAGACGGCATGGAATATGTCCGCGCGGCGCAGGCGGACGGCCTCGACATCGACGATTTCGCCGGGCGCCTCAGCTTCTTCTGGGGCATCGGCATGAACCTGTTCATGGAGGTCGCGAAGCTGCGTGCCGCGCGCACTCTGTGGCACCGGATCATGACCCAGCTTGGCGCGCAAAAGGACGAGTCCAAGCGGCTGCGCACGCACTGTCAGACGAGTGGCGTCAGCCTCACCGAGCAGGACCCGTACAACAACATCATCCGCACCACGATCGAGGCGCTTGCAGCGGTGCTGGGCGGCACCCAGTCGCTGCACACCAACAGCTTCGACGAGGCGATCGCGCTTCCGACCGATTTCTCCGCGCGGATCGCCCGCAACACGCAGCTGATCCTCGCCGAGGAGAGCGGCGTGACCGCCGTCGCCGATCCACTCGGCGGGAGCTTCTACGTCGAGAAATTGACCCGCGAGCTGGAGGAGAAAGCCTGGGCTTTGATCGAGGAGGTCGAGGCCCATGGCGGCATGACCAAGGCGGTCGCCGAAGGACTCCCCAAGCACCGCATCGAGGAGGCCGCCGCAGCGCGCGCGGCGAAGGTCGATACGGGCGAGACGGTGATCGTTGGGGTCAATCGCTACCGGCTGAAGGATGAGCCGGCGGTCGATATTCTCGAGGTCGACAACGCGAAGGTGCGCGCATCGCAGATCGCGAAGATCGAGAAGGTGCGCGCGAGCCGTGATGAAGCGAAGGTGCGGTCGGCGCTCGATGCGCTGACGGAGGCGTCGAAAAATCCTCCCCGGAACGGGGAGGGGGACCATGCGCAGCATGGTGGAGGGGCCGACCGCGCGGAATCGACCCCTCCGTCAGTCGCTGGCGCGATCGCCACCTCCCCGTTCCGGGGAGGATTGGATGGGAACCTGCTCGCCCTCTCCGTCGAAGCGGCGCGCGCCAGAGCCACGCTCGGAGAGATTTCGGATGCGCTCGAGCGCGCGTTCGGCCGCTACGGCACCAAGCCCGAGCCTGTGCGCGGGATTTACGGCAAAGCTCGCGCCGACGGACGCTGGAAGATGGCCGTCGAAGGCACGAAGTCGGTCGCCGACCGCCTTGGTCGCAAGCCCAGGATCATGGTCGCGAAGATGGGCCAGGACGGGCACGACCGCGGCGCCAATCTCGTGTCGTCTGCCTTCACCGACCTTGGCTTTGAGGTGGTCCCCGGGCCGCTGTTCCAGACCCCGCGCGAAACCGCGCAAATGGCGATCGACAATGACGTCGATGTGGTCGGCGCAAGCTCGCTCGCCGCGGGCCACCGCACGCTCATCCCGGAGATGATCGAGGCGTTGAAGGACATGGGCCGCGCCGACATCAAGGTGGTCGCGGGCGGGGTCATCCCGCCGCAGGATTATGCGATGCTCCGCGCCGCGGGCGTGCAGGCGATCTTCGGGCCCGGCACCAACCTCGCCGACGCCGCTGACCAGGTGCTCCGCCTCCTCGGCCACAACCGCCCGCCGCTCGATGAGGCGGCGGAGTGAGGAAGTCCGCGCAAGTTGCGGTCTTCACCGGTTGGTCGTTCCTCATGATTTTCATCACGGGCACGCTGTTATTCGTCTTCACTTTTGGCGATTGCTTCGATGACTCTGCCTGCAAAAGCTATCAGGGCCTTGCGTTCTGGCTGGTTCTCGCGGGAGGATTCGCCGTCTACTGGCTGGTGACAATCTTCCTCTTCGTCCGCTGGAATCGCTGATGTTCAAGAAAATCCTGATCGCCAATCGCGGGGAGATTGCGTGCCGGGTGATCCGCACCGCGCGGCGCATGGGGATCAAGACGGTTGCGGTTTATTCCGACGCCGACGCGCGCGCGCCGCACGTGAAGATGGCCGACGAAGCGGTACGCCTCGGCCCGCCGCCCGCGTCCGAATCCTACCTCAAGGCGGAGCTGATCATCGACGCGTGCAAGGCGACGGGCGCCGAGGCCGTGCACCCCGGCTATGGCTTCCTGTCCGAACGCGAGAGCTTCGCCAAGGCGCTGGCGAAAGCCGGCATCACCTTCATCGGTCCCCCACCCAAGGCGATCGCCGCGATGGGCGACAAGATCGAGTCCAAGAAGCTGGCGCAGAAGGCGGGGGTCAACGTCGTTCCCGGCTATCTCGGCGACATCGCCACGACCGACGAAGCGGTGAAGATCGCGAAGGACATCGGCTATCCGGTGATGATGAAGGCTTCGGCCGGCGGCGGCGGCAAGGGCATGCGGCTCGCCTGGACCGAGAAGGACGTGCGCGAGGGCTTCGAATCCGTGAAGCGCGAAGGCCTCAACAGCTTCGGCGACGACCGCGTGTTCATCGAGAAGTTCATCGAGGCGCCGCGCCACATCGAGATCCAGGTGCTCGGCGACCAGCACGGCAACATCCTCTATCTGAACGAGCGCGAATGCTCGATCCAGCGCCGCAACCAGAAGGTGGTCGAGGAAGCGCCGTCGCCCTTCGTCTCGCCCGAAATGCGGAAAGCGATGGGCGAGCAGGCCGTCGCGCTGGCGCGGGCGGTCGGATATTATTCCGCCGGCACGGTCGAGCTGATCGTCAACGGCGCCGACCCCTCGGGCAAGAGCTTCTACTTCCTCGAGATGAACACCCGGCTGCAGGTCGAGCATCCGGTGACCGAGGAGATCACCGGCCTCGACCTCGTCGAGCAGATGATCCGCGTCGCGGCGGGCGAGAAACTGAAGTTCAAGCAGGAAGACATCGGCATCAACGGCTGGGCAGTCGAGACGCGCGTCTATGCCGAGGACCCGTACCGGAGCTTCCTGCCGAGCACCGGGCGGCTGATCCGTTACTGGCCATCGACCGAGGTACGCGAGGACGACCTCATCGTCCGTGTCGACGACGGCGTCGCGGACGGCGGCGAGGTCAGCATGTTCTACGACCCTATGATCGCCAAGCTGATCACCTGGGCGCCGACGCGGATCGAGGCGATCGACGCGCAGGTGGACGCGCTCGATCAGTTCGTGATCGACGGCATCAGCGACAATGTCGATTTCCTGTCCGCGCTGATGCAGCACCCGCGTTTTCGCAAAGGCGACCTCGCGACTGATTTCATCGCCGACGAATATCCCGAGGGCTTCGAAGGCGCGCGGGCGGACGAGCAGCTGATCGAGGACCTGACCGCCATCGCCGGGATGGTTTCGGTGATCAGCGACGAGCGGGCGGCGGAGATCAGCGACCAGCTCGGCGAGCGGCCTTATTTCCCGTGCGAAAGGATCGTGAAGGTCGACGGCGGTCCGACGCACCGCGTGCGGATCAAGCCCTACAAGGGCGGCACGCTGGCGGTGACCGACGACGGCGACTTGATGGACATCGTCGGGCGTTGGACGCCGGGGCAGCGGCTGCTGACCGTGATCGTCGACGGACGCAAGCGGATCGTCCAGGTGCGCCGGGTCGGACGCAACTGGGAGCTCCAGACCCGCGGCGCCACGCACAAGGTGCAGGTGCTGTCGCCCCACGTCGCCGATTTGTCGAAATTCATGATCGACAAACCCGCGCCGGACCTGTCGCGGCTGCTTCTCGCGCCGATGCCGGGCTTGCTGACCAAGCTCGACGTCGCGGTCGGCGACAAGGTCGAGCCCGGCCAGCCGGTCGCCGTCATGGAAGCCATGAAGATGGAGAATATCCTCCGAGCGCCCAAGGCGGCGACGGTCAAGGCGACTCCGGCCAAGGCCGGCGACAGCGTCGCCGTCGACCAGGTGATCGTGGAGTTCGAGTGACATGTGCCCCGGCGAAGGCCGGGGTCCAGCGGCCTTTGGCCTTCAAGACTGGGAGGACAAGCAGGCTTCGCCTGCCCTGGGCCCCGGCCTTCGCCGGGGAACGGCATTGCGCATGGCCCAACCGGCGTTAAGGTTGGCTTTCGCCGAATTTTTCAGCCGGAGATTCAAGCTGATGCGTCATCTCAGCAAGTTCGCTTTGCTCGCCGCCGCGACTGTCCTCACGCCGCCGCTATTTGCAGCGGAGCTGCCGCAGGGCGCACCCGTCTCGGCGCTCGTGAAGGACGTGTCGATTCCCTACTCGACCTTCACGCTGAAGAATGGCCTTCGCGTCGTCGTTCACGAAGATCACAAGGCGCCGATCGTCGCGCTGTCGGTCTGGTACCATGTTGGATCGAAGGACGAGCCCGCCGGGCGCACGGGCTTTGCGCATCTCTTCGAGCATCTGATGTTCGGCGGCTCCGAGCATAGCGACACGAGCTGGTTTGGACCGATGCAGTCGATCGGCGCGACCGACCTCAACGGGACGACGAACGAGGACCGGACGAACTATTTCGAGACGGTGCCGAAGGCTGCGCTCGAGCGGGCCTTGTTCATGGAAAGCGACCGCATGGGCTATTTGCTTCCCGCAGTCACCCAGAAGAAGCTCGATATCCAGCGCGGCGTCGTCCAGAACGAGAAGCGCGGCGACGACAACCAGCCGGGCGGGCTTCTCCAATATTCGATCCAGCAGACGCTCTATCCGGCGGGGCATCCGTATCACCACACGGTGATCGGTTCGATGACCGACCTCGACCATGCGAGCCTCGACGTGGTGAAGGACTGGTTCCGCAACCACTACGGGCCGAACAACGCGGTGCTGGTGCTCGCGGGCGACATCACCGAGGCCGAGGCCAAGCCGCTGGTCGAGAAATATTTCGGCGGAATCCCGGCCGGACCCAAGTCTAATCCCGCCGCGGCGACGGTGCCGACGCTGAAGGCCCCGGTCACCAAGGTCTTCCACGACGAGGTCGCCAATACGACCATCTTCCGAATGTGGGCGGTGCCGGGAGTGACGGCAAAGGACGAGACCGAGCTTGAGATGGCGGCGAGCGTGCTCGGAGGGCTAGCGAGCTCGCGGCTC
>Ga0207639_10000073_pt1 | contig 93577 bp, 102 predicted proteins | sample KBSCornC32_FD_184299 | JGI IMG/M metagenome (GOLD analysis project Ga0207639, IMG submission 184299) | Corn rhizosphere microbial communities from Kellogg Biological Station, Michigan, USA - KBS Corn C3-2 (SPAdes) (version 2) | ecosystem: Host-associated > Plants > Roots > Rhizosphere > Soil ... | reverse complement strand
TTGGTGGAGGCGGCGGGAGTTGAACCCGCGTCCGGAAACAGTGGCGACCTGGCTCCTACATGCTTAGCTCTTCGTTTGATCTCGTTCGCGGCCTCCTCGAAGAGCGGAGATGACCGCGAACCAGCCTCTGAATTTTCGTGGCGGTCGGCGAGACGGACCGAACGCCCTTAGCTCACCTTAATGACATCCGTTCCGGCGGCGTGAGCAACCACCGGACGGACGCTCACGGGTTTTTAGGCCGCGAGGGCGAGTTCGCTGTTGTTCGCAGCTACTCAGTTTTGATCGTTTTTACGAGGCAATCAGCTCGGCATGCAACCAAAGCCCCGACATATCCCCGTCGAAGCCGGTGCGCCCCCAATTTGTCAACGAACTACCTATGGTAAACATCGTGCTCATGACAGAATTTCTCTCGCGTGACGCTGTCGAGCCGCTCATCCGCCGCGCCTTCGACGAGGACCTTCCCGACATCACTTCCGAGGCGATTTTCGATCCGGCGCAGCGCGGACGCGCCCGCTTCATCGCGAAGGCTGAGGGCGTGTTCTGCGGGCTGGTCTTCGCGGAGACGACGTTCGCGCTGCTCGATCCGACGAGCTCGTTCCGGCCGGTCATCAGCGACGGCGCACCTGTGAAGCCGCGCGACGTGATCGCCGAGGTCGAGGCGGGGGTGATCGCGCTGCTGAGCGGAGAGCGGACGGCGCTCAACTTCATCCAGCGCGCCTCGGGGATCGCCACGGCGACGAGACGGTACGTCGATGCGGTCAGCGGCACCGGCGCGAAGATCTACGACACACGCAAGACCGCCCCCGGCCTGCGGCTGCTCGACAAATTCGCCGTCCGCTGCGGCGGCGGCGAGAACCATCGCTACGGCCTGCACGACATGTTTCTCGTCAAGAACAACCACATCGACGCGGCGGGATCGATCACCGCGGCGGTGGAGCGCATCCGCGCGAAGAAGATGCCGCAGCCGATCATGGTCGAGGTGCGCGACCTCGCCGAGCTCGACGAGGCGCTGGCGTTGACGCCCGACTTCATCCTGCTGGACAACATGTCGACCGAAACGATGGCTGAGGCGGTGCGCCGGACGGCGGGGAAGATCCCGCTCGAGGCGTCGGGCGGGATCACGCTGCAAACCATTCGAACCATTGCGGAAACAGGGGTCGACCGGATCTCTTTGGGCTCGTTGACGCACTCGGTCACGGGGCTCGATATCTCGATGCGGATCGAGTGACATGGCAGGCCGCTTGCGGTAGGGCGGCACCGGAATGGGCGAGAAGTTCACAATCGCGATCGTCGACGATGACGCCGCCATCCGGCGGCTGCTGAATTTCTACATGGCGCGCGCCGGGTACGAGACGGTCGAATGCGCGACCGGCGAGGAAGCGCGGCAGATGCTGTCGACCTCGCAGTGGGACCTCGCCATCCTCGACCGGCGGCTCCCCGACATGGACGGCGTCGTCCTCGCGCACGAGCTGCGGTCGAACCGCGAAATGCGGGCGCGCTACGTCATCATGCTGACGGGCGAGGACGACCAGGAGGCGAAGGTCGAAGGGCTGGAGCTCGGCGCGGACGACTACATCACGAAGCCGTTCCAGTATCCCGAGCTGCTCGCGCGCATCCGCGCGGGGAAGCGCATCGTCGAGCTGCAGAAGGAGCTGATCGAGGCGAACAAGCGGCTGGAGCTGCTCTCGATCACCGACGGCCTGACGCGGCTCTACAACCACCGCTACTTCCAGGACGAGCTGCTGCGCGCGTTCGAGGAGTCGGTCCGTTACGAGCGTCCGCTCTCGCTCGCGATCATCGACATTGATTTTTTCAAGAAGGTGAACGACACGTACGGCCACGCGGTCGGCGACGAGGTGCTGAAGAGCGTGTCGAGCATCTTCCGGGAATCGGTTCGCGCGACCGACCTGGTGGCGCGCTACGGCGGCGAGGAGTTCGCCGTGATGATGCCGGAGACGGAGCTCGACGACGCGATGACGTTCGCCGAGAAGATCCGCTCGCTCGTTGAGGCGACGATCGCGGAGACGCAGGCCGGTCCGCTTCAGGTCACCGTGAGCATCGGTGTCTCGTCAGCCCCTCGGACGAAAGCGCGCTCCGCGAAGGAGCTCGTCATCCACGCCGACAAGGCCCTGTATCGCGCCAAGAAGAACGGCCGGAATCGCGTCGAGGCGGAGAAGCGGCGTGACGTGAACCGTGTGACGCGTGCGGATTTCGACAACGTGCCTGCCGGCGCGCACTGAGAAGCGCTACCGCAGATCCGCGAACGCCTGGTCGACCGCCTTCTGGAGGCTTTCGGTCCTCTCCCGGAGCGTGGCTTCGGTGCGGTCGCCGTTCTCGCCGGTGGTGATCAGCTCGACGGCGCGCTCGATCTCGGCCGCTTCGTCGGAAATCCGGGCGTAGCCGTAGCTGCCGCCGGAACCTTTGAGCTGGTGGGCGAGGTAGGCGAGGCGGTCGAGCGACTCGGAGTCGCGCGGGCCGCCGGTCATCGCGGCGATCTCCTGCACCTTGGCCTTCGCCTCGGTAAGGAACTCCCGTTTCAGCTCTTCCAGCTCTCGGTCCACCATGATCCCGGCGGCGCACTCGTGCACACCATGAGCCAGAGTAGACTCCCAGGTGTGAACGCTCTGGTCGTCCCGTTCGCGCTCTTCTCCATCGAGGAACCGTGGAAGGTTCCGGAAGTGTGCGATCGCGTGGAACTGCGGCGGGCAACCGACGGCGGTCCGGCGCGCCAGCAGACCACCGCCGCGGCGTATTTCGACGACGAGATGCTGACGATCGTCTTTGCCGGCGTCGACGATCGCGTCGTCGCGACGCACCTCCGGCACGACGCCCCGCTCTACGAGGAGGACGTCGTGGAAGTCTTCCTCGCGCCGTCCCGTCTCGAGGAGTACTTCGAAATCGAGGTGAACCCCCTCGGCACGACGTTCGACGCGCGGATCGAGTCGCCGGACGGGAAACGCTCCACGATGAAGACCGACCTGGCGTGGACCTGCGAGGGGCTGTTTCCGGGCGTCCGGCGCACCACCGGCAGGCTTGCCGGCGCCAGCCTCGACGTGGTCATCCGCATCCCGTTCGCCGCGCTCGGGCGGACTGCGCCGGCGGACGGCGAGACGTGGCGCGGCAACTTTTTTCGCATCGACCGCGAGCCGGCGCTCGGCGACGACTTCCTCGCGTGGCAACCGACGATGCGGACGCCGCCCGATTTCCACGTCCCCGCCGCGTTCGGCACCCTCCGTTTCGGCCGTTAACCGGCTGAAATCACAGGGAATTCATCCGACTTTTTCTGATTTGTAATCAGTACCTCCGGACGATCGACTACATTCGTGGTGTTCGAGGGATCCGCGTCCAATGAGTCATCGTGTTCTCCGCATTGCCATCGCCACTTTCTTCGCCGGCGTCACCGTCGTGCTCGCGCAGGACGTACAGACACCGGTCAGACGGTGCAACGCCAGCGCACGCGAGTGCGAGCAGGAGATCCGCGACATGTTGTCGGGACGCCGATACCTCGGCGCGACGATCGCTCCCATGCCGTCGGGACCAGGGCTCTACGTCAAATCGATCAACAACGATGGCCCGGCCTCGCACGTCGATCTCCAGACCGGCGACCGCATCATCGCGGTCAACGGACGCTCGCTGATGTACGGAACGATGAAGGACTACAAGAACCTCGTGGCCGAGGTGAAAGACACCACCGGGCTCCTGTTCATCATCGTCGATCGTCACGGGAGTTACCGGAAGACCGAAGTGCGACTGGCGCCCTACCCGACGGCGCAGGTCGAGAAGATCATCGCCGCGCATCTGTCCAAGTTTCACGGAGTGACGACGCCGGCGGGCTCGGGACAATGATCCGACGCGCATGTTCGAGGGACTACTCGCGAAGTTGAAACCGCGCTCCCGCGGGGGAGAGCGCTCAGACCGCGCCTCGATCGTCGTTCCTTTCCTCATCATCGCTGCCGGGCTCGCCATGCTGGCGTACCGCTCCTATGTCCTCTCCGAGCGGATGGAGCGCGGCGCGAACTCGCTCGCGGTGCAGTACGCCGGCTACGCCTCGGAGATCACGGCCCGGCGCACTGACAACGCGATCCGCACCGAGCTGACGCATGCGGCCGAGGAGTGGCAGCAGATCGAGCGGCACACGTCGGCGCCGACCGGGAACGACCTGCAGGGGTGGATCAACAACAACGGCTGGATCGTCTCGGCGCTCTACGTCCCCGACTCCGATCCCGCGAACTCGATCTACATCAGCGAGTTGCAGACGAACGCGAAACTGCCGCCGCGCCTGCCGCGCGAGTTCTACACGTCGTCCGGAACGGTCCGGTACATGTACGACCCCGAGCGCCTGCTGATGCGGATGCACAGCACGATCAAACAGCAGCCGCTGGTCCGCACCAACGATCCGTTCATGGTGCAGCAGCGGGCGGACCTGACGCTCATCCGTTCGCCGCACGCCGGCCTTCAGAAACTGACGGACGGCTTCGCGTTCGTGACGCCGCTTTCCCAACCGCTGACGATGTACGGCGTCAGAGCAGTGGTACGCCCCAGCTACATCGGCTCGGGGTGGGAGAACCAGGGCGTGATCAGCCTGATCCTCAGCTTCGTGGCGCTGGCGCTCACCGGCGTCGGCGCGATCCTGACGTTCCGCGGCCTGCGCAAGGAGGCGGAGATGGTGAGCCTCCGCGGCGCGCTGATAGCCAACGTCTCGCACGAGCTCCGCACGCCGCTCTCGATGATCCGCCTCGGCGCGGAGACGCTCAAGCGCGGCGCGCGCCTGAAGGAGAACGAGCGCGAGCAGATCGAGGACCAGATCCTCCGCGAGTCGATGCACCTCTCGCACCTCGTCGAGAACGTGCTCGACGTCGCGCGCATGCAGCACGGGCAGAGTAAGGTGCTCGCCTTCACGCCGGTCATGCCGCGCGACCTGGTGCGCACCGTCGTCTCGACGTACGAGTCGTGGATCCGCAGCAAGGGCTTCACGGTGACGATGCAGCTCGACGAGACGATCGACGAGCAGTTGTGGGACCGCGAGGCGGTCTCCCGCGCGCTGCTCAACCTGATCGACAACGCCATCAAGTATTCGGATGAGGTGAAGGCGATCGAGGTCGTGCTGCGGCAGGACGACAGCCACGTGATCCTCGAGGTGAAGGACAGCGGCATCGGAATCGACCAGAAGGAGCTCGGGCGCATCTTCGACCCGTACTACCGCGCGCAGTTCTCCGACACACAGACCCGCCGCGGCGCGGGGCTCGGCCTCACGCTCGTCCAACAGATCGTCGCCTCGCACGGCGGGCGGGTGGAGGTGGAGTCGGAGCCGGGCAAGGGGTCGACTTTCCGCCTTCTTTTCCCGTTCGCGGCGGCGACTCAGCCCCGCGTCGCGCCCGGCTTCGTGGGGCTGCCTGAGACGTTTTAGAAACCTGGGCCATGACTGATGCGTAAGAAGGGGATACGGGGGAGCCGATGACGAAGATCCTGATCGTCGAAGACGAGGCCGGCCTGCGCCAGGGCCTGGAGATCAATCTGCGCCACGAAAACTACGAGACCGTCGCCGCGGGCGACGGCGAGGAGGCGATCCGCCTCTTCCATGCGGAGAACCCCGAACTGATTCTCCTCGACCTCATGCTCCCGAAGCGCAGCGGCTTCGAGGTGCTCGACCACATCCGGAAGGTCTCCAAGGTCCCGGTCATCCTCCTCACCGCACGCGGCCAGGAGACGGACAAGGTGCGCGGCCTCCGCGGCGGCGCGGACGACTACGTCACGAAGCCGTTCGGCGTGCAGGAGCTCTTCGCCCGTATCGACGCCGTCATGCGCCGCAGCGAGGTGGCGTCGACGGCCACGAAGCAGGTCTGCGAAGACCAGATCATCCGCCTCGATCCGGCGACGCGCGAGGCGAGCGCCAACAACCAGAAGCTCAAGCTCTCCCCGAAAGAGTTCGACCTCCTGATGTACCTCTTCAAGAACAAAGAGCGCGTCGTCCCCCGCGATGAGCTCCTCTCCCGCGTCTGGAACTACCGCGTCGATCTGAACCTCAACTCCCGCACGGTCGACACCCACGTCACCCGCCTCCGCCGCAAGCTCCAGAAGGCGGTCGGGACGGATGCGGCAGTCATCGTCGCGGTCGCCAAAATTGGCTACCGCTACCTCGGCCAGGCGACCGCGTAGCGCCGTTCACCGACCGCTGACAGCGCAAAGGGTACAAATCCAGTACTATTTCGCCCTTCGAAAGGAGAGCGAAATGCACGGCAGGATTTACGACAACATCACGGAGCTGATCGGCAACACGCCGCTCGTGCGGTTGAACCGCGTGCCCGACGCGGGATCGGCGGAAGTGATCGTGAAGCTGGAGAGCTTCAACCCGGCGTCATCGGTGAAGGATCGCATCGCGATCTCGATGGTGACCGAGGCGGAGAAGGCGGGCGAGCTGAAGCCGGGCGACACGATCGTCGAGGCGACGAGCGGCAACACCGGAATCGGACTCGCGTTCGTGGCGGCGGCGAAGGGTTACAAGTGCGTTCTCGTGATGCCCGACACGATGTCGGTCGAGCGGCGGAAGCTGCTGCAGGCCCTCGGCGCTGAGCTGATCCTGACGCCCGGAACGTCGGGACTGCCGTTCGCGCTCAATCTCGCGAAGGAGTACGCCGAGAAGAACGGCGCATGGCTTTCGCGTCAATTCGAGAATCCTGCGAATCCGAAAATCCATCGCGAGACGACGGCGCGCGAGATCCTGCGCGATACGGACGGGCAGCTCGACGCGCTCGTCGCCGGCGTCGGCACCGGCGGAACGGTGAGCGGTACCGGGCAGACGTTGAAGAAAGAGAAGCCCGACGTTCTCGTCGTCGCGGTCATGCCGATCGAGGCGCAGGTGCTCAAGGGCGGCGGCTACGCGCCGCACAAGATTCAGGGCATCGGGCCGAGCTTCATTCCGCAGATCTACGACGCGAAGTCGGTCGATCGCGTGTTCGACGTGACGTTCGACCAGGCGGTCGAGACGGCGCGCAAGCTGGCGAAGCAGGAAGGGATTCTCGTCGGCATCTCGTCCGGCGCGATCGCCTACGCCGCGCTCCAGATCGCGAAGGAGCTCGGCGCCGGAAAGCGTGTCGTGACGGTGCTCCCGGATACCGGCGAGCGCTATCTCTCGACGGCGCTCTTCGAGTACACGGATCTCGTGAATCAGCCGCCGACCGTCGCGCCACCGCAGCCGACGATTCCGGTTGCAGCGCCCGCGGCACCGGCACCGTAACCTCTGTCATCCTGAGCGGATCGCTTCCGGCGGGAACACGAACCCCTCATCCGCCTTCGGCACCTTCTCCCCTCTCACGAGGGGAGAAGGACGCTCGATTGATAGCGCCGCGAGATTCCTCAATCGAGTACCCTTCGCCCCCGCGATAGCGGGGGAGAAGGTGCCGAAGGCGGATGAGGGGGCTGGGGCTTGTGCGATGCCCGCTCCGATGACGGCACCCAGCCAGCTCACGATGTCGGAATTCGCACTTCGAACACGGCGCCGCCGTCGGGACGATTGGCGGCGGTGACCGTGCCTCCGTAGGCGGTGACGATCGCGCGAACGATGGCGAGTCCGAGGCCGGCGTGGCGTCCGCTGGTCTCCTCGGGACGCCAGGTGAAGAAGCGGTCGAAGATCCGCGACATGTTCTCCGGCGGAATCCCGAATCCACGGTCGGCGACGCTGACGAGGACGCGGTTGTCCGTCTTCCGGCCGGTGATCGTCACCGCCGATCCGGGAGGGGCGAAGCTGTCGGCGTTTTCGATCAGGTTCGAGAAGAGCTGGACGAGCCGGTCGCGTGATGCGTTCACGATCAGCGGCTCGGCGACGTCGACTTCGAACGTCACGCGCTCCCGCTCCCGCATTGCGAAGGCGGCGACGACCTCGCGCAGCAGCGCGCCGACGTCGACCTCGCTCTTCTCCTCGGACGCAATCGTTCGGTCGAGCCGCGTGAGATCGCGGACCTGCGACAGCAGCCGCTCCATCCGCGCGATCTCGCTCTCGGCGATGCGCACGAAGCGCGCGCGATCGTCCGCGGCGCTCGTCTCGCCGAGCATCTCCACGGCGGCGCGGATCGAGGCGAGCGGGTTCTTGAACTCGTGCGAGATGTCGGACGCGAACGACTCGGTGTCCTTCTGACGCTCCTCCAGCCGTCGCGACAGGCGTTCGAGCGAACGCGCGAGGTCGCCGATCTCGTCGCGTTTCTTCGATCCCTTGAACCGGCCGCGTAGCCTGCCGCTCGCGTCGAGGATCTCGTGCGTGTCTTTACGGAGCTGCCGGATCGGCTGCACGATCGTCGTGCTGACGAGCATGGTCAGCACCATCGCGACGACGAGCGAGATGAGAAAGACGCGGAAGATCGCGAGCCGCTGTTTGTGGATCGCCGCGCGGATCTCGTCGGTCGTCTGCGAGATCACGATGACCGACGTCACCTCGTGGTTCTTGTAGGCCGGCATGCCGAGGTAGAGCGTGACCGTGTGGTCGGCGTCGGAAGACATCCGCTTCTCGCTCGAGCTGACGCCCACGAGCGCGTTCTGCACTTCCGGACCGCGGAGGATCGGAGAGCGCTCATAGTCGTCGCTCGATGCGAGCGGTGTCGCGGGGCGAAGTCGCTGCAGCGGCTTCGCGAGAATCGCCGCGCCGAGGCGATAGAGCCAGTTGCGCTGGGCGGGCGTTTCACCGGGAGTCGTGTCGGCGAGCGGGCCGGAGTCGGCGAGAACGCGGCCATCCGGCGCGACGATCCGGATGCGGCCGTCGCTCGGGCGAAGCTGCTGGAGCATCGGCGCGGCGTCGCCGCCGTGCATCGCGGAGAGGACGAGCCACGCCTGCCGCTCCATCGACTCGATCTGCATCTTTTCGAGCGTCTTCTCGTAGCTGCCGAGGAAGAGGAGTCCGCCGACCGGGAGGAAGACGACGAGCAGGTTGAACAGCATCAGCCGCAGCGAGATGCGCGCGAGGAAACGCGGCGGCTTGAAGCGCATCAAGTGCGCTCCGGCTGGTAGCGGTAGCCCATGCCGTAGACGGTCTCGATGCGGTCGAACGACGGGTCGACCGTCTCGAACTTCTTGCGAAGGCGCTTCACGTGCGTGTCGATCGTCCGCTCGCTGATGTAGTTGTCGTGCGAGTAGCCGTCGCGCGTCAGCTGCTGACGGGTCTTGACGTGGCCCGGGTAACGGACGAGCGCCTGCAGCATGAGGAACTCGGTCACCGTCAGGTCGATGTCGGTCCCTTTCCAGCGCACGAGGAACCGCTGCGGATCGAGCTCCAGCGAGCCGACGCGCACGATCGTCTCGGCCGGCTTCGGACTCTCCGCGCGGCGCGCCGAACGGCGCAGCAGCACGCGGACGCGCGCCACGAGCTCGCGGACCGAGAACGGCTTGCAGAGGTAGTCGTCGGCGCCGAGCTCGAGGCCGAGGATGCGATCGAGCTCGTCGTCCTTCGAGGTGACGAAGATGATCGGCAGCGTCTCGGAGAGAGCGCGCAGGCGCCGGCAGAGCTCCAGGCCATCGAGCCGCGGCATGAGGATATCGAGCACCGCGACGTCCGGCAGTGAGCTCTGAAACGCCGTCCACGCCTCCGAGCCGTCGGCGAACGTCTTGACCTGATGCCCCTCGCGCTGCAGCGCAAAGGCGACCGTCTCGCGGATGTTTGCCTCGTCGTCGACGATCGCGACGTTCGCCATGACTCGAATTCTAGCGGCGTGATCGCCTGACGGCGGCGTCGCCACAATCCCGCCACAATCGTGCCGCGGGCGAGCCTCGATTTCTCCGCGCTCTCGCCAACGAGCGGACGCTCATTGTGGTGCGGAGGACACGCACCATGAAACGCCTGCTCGCCTGCATCCCGCTGATGTTACTCATCGCCGCTTCGGCCCTCGCCGCTCAGGATCCGCTGCCTCTCGTGAAGATGGACGACGTCAAGAGCGCGGCGATGCTGTTCAAGACGTCGCAGCCGGGCGTTTACGCCGAGGCACCGACGCTGAAGACCGACGTCCGCCTGCACGTCCGCGGCATCGTGCTGCGCGGTGAGGTGACGCAGACGTTCGAGAACCCCACGCCTCAGTGCGCCGAGGCCGTGTACGTCTTTCCGCTGCCGGAGAACGCGGCGGTCGACACGCTGCGGATGACCATCGGCCAGCGCGTGATCGAAGGCGAGATCCAGGAGAAGAAGGCGGCGCAGCAGACGTACGACACGGCGAAGGCCGAGGGGAAGCACGCGTCGCTGCTGACGCAGGAGCGGCCGAACCTTTTCACCGTCGCGATTGCGAACATCGCGAGCGGCGAGAAGGTGGTGATCGACATCGCGTATCAGCAGACGATCGACTACCGCGACGGCGCATTCTCGCTCCGCTTTCCAATGGCGATCGGGCCGCGTTACATCCCGACGGCCGGCGTCGCTGACGCGGATCGCATTCCTTCGTCGCTACCCATCGGCCAGCGCAGGAAGACGTCGCTCACGGTCGATCTCGACGCCGGCTTCTCGCTGCGCAAGGTCGACAGCCCGTATCACCAGATCAACACGTCGGTCGTTTCCGGTTCGCACTACTCGATCACGCTTGCGAACGGCGAGGTTCCCGCGGACCGCGATTTCGAGCTGGACTGGCAGCCGGACCTCGGCAGCGAGCCGAAGAGCGCGATTTTCACCGAAGGCGACTACGCGCTGATGATGATCATGCCGCCGGCGCAGAGCACGCACGTCCGGATGCCGCGCGAAACGGTGTTCGTCATCGACACCTCCGGCTCGATGGAGGGGACGTCGATCAACGAGGCGAAGAACGCGCTGCTGCTCGCGCTCGACCGCCTGCAGCCGAGCGACCGCTTCAACGTCATCGAGTTCAACTCGACGACCGAAATGCTCTTCGACACTGCGCAGCCGGCGACGTCGGACGCGATCTCCCGCGCGAAGGCGTGGGTGAACGCGCTGCACGCGAACGGCGGCACGGAGATCCTCGACGCCATCCAGCATGCGTTGCGGGACGAACAGACGCCGGGAGACGACGGGGTGCGCCAGGTCGTCTTCATGACCGACGGTCAGGTCGGCAACGAGGACCAGTGCTTCACCTACATCCGCGACCACCTCGGCCGCACAAGGCTCTTCACGGTCGGCATCGGCTCCGCGCCGAACTCGCATTTCATGCGCAACGCGGCGCGCTTCGGCCGCGGGACGTTCACGTACATCGGCAACGTCTCCGAGGTGCAGGAGAAGATGGGCGGCCTGTTCGAGAAGCTGGAGAATCCGGTGCTCTCGAACGTGACGCTGCATCTCGACGATCCGGCGGCGGAGATGTGGCCGCAGCGCGTGCCCGATCTCTACTCGGGCGAGCCGATCGTCGTGACGGTGAAGACGGCAAAGCATGGCGGCCGCGTCATCGCCACCGCGACGATGGGGAAGGCGGAGTGGAACGACACGCACGTCATTAGCGGTGGTGGCGAAGACTCGGGCATCGCGAAGCTGTGGGCGCGGCAGAAGATCGAGGCTCTGCTCGACCGGGACGGCGTCCTCGCCGAGAACAGCGCCGACCGGCAGCAAGTGCTCGATCTCGCGCTTGCGAATCACCTCGTGACGCCGCTGACGAGCCTCGTGGCCGTCGACCACACGCCGGCCGGCGTCGATCCGGCGACCTGCAACACGACCGCAATCCCGGTGAACCTCCCGGCCGGCTGGGGCGGAATCGACGGCACCCTGCCGCAGACCGCGACGCCGGGACCGTTGTGGATCGCGATCGGTGCGCTGCTGCTGCTCCTCGCCGTCGCCGTCCTGAAGTTTTGACATGAGCCGCCGTCTCACGATCGGAGTGGTCCTCGTCATGGCCAGCGTTTTCAGCTTCAGCAACGCCGCGTATCTGTACGCCAAAGCCGCCCTCGGCCAATTCCTCCTCGAGCGCGCCTGGACGCGCGCCGTACACGGTGAGCGCGACGCGAAACCGTGGACGTGGGCTGATACGACGCCGCTCGCGCGCCTGGAGTTCGCGCGCGAGCGGCGCTCGTACATCATCCTCTCCGGCGCGAGCGGGCGGACGATGGCGTGGGGCCCCGGTCACGTCGACGGCACCGCGATGCCCGGCATGTTAGGCAACTGCGTCATCTCCGCGCATCGCGACACGCACTTCTCCGTGCTCCGCAGCGCGCGCGTCGGCGACGTAATCCGCGTCTCGAAGCGCGACGGGCGCCGCGTCGCCTACCGCGTGAGCGAAGTGCTCGTCACGAACGACCACGACTCCAAGCTCCTCGCGCCAGCCAGCCAGCGCACTCTGACGCTGATCACCTGCTGGCCGTTCGACGCGATCCGGCCGGGAGGCCACGAGCGATTCGTCGTGATCGCGCGGGGGATTTGACCGAGGACTGATTCAGTCCCCGTTCCGCGCTTTGTGCACGCGCATCTTGATCTGCTGGAACTTGGTGCGCTGCTCGGGCGTGAGGAGCTTGTCGATCTCGGCGTTGGCCTGGTCGATCTCGGCGCGGATCTGGGGGCGGACGGTGGTTTGAATGGCGGCGATGCGCTGCTGGCGTGCCTGGATGATCTGCATCACCTGGGCGCGCTGCTGGTCGGTGAAGTGCAGCTCTCCGTCGAGGCGTTTCACGATGCGGTCCGGCGTGAAGCGTTGCGAGCGCGAGAGGCGCGGTCCGTGGCGATAGAGCCAGACCCGATCGGCGACGACGCCGAGAAGGAATCCGACGATCAGCGTCGCGACGACGGTCACGACCGCGATCGCGCGGGCGCTGCTACGGGTTGACACGATAAACGTCTCCCCCGGCCGAGATCTCGATGGTGTTCGTTGCCGACAGCGACTCGACCGTCGGCTGCTGCGTGTCCGGGGTGCTGCTGCGATCGATCCAGACGATGCCGAGCGTGGCGGCGAGCGCGAGGGCGGAGAGCGAAGCGGCGAGCGGCCGGAACCAGCGCGCGAGCACCTGAGACGCCGTGGCCGGCGTCTGAATGCGCTCGCGGATCCGCGCGGCGACGCGCGTGGTCATGAAGCCGTCGGGCTCGAAGCGGAGCGGGCGCGCATCTTCACGCAGCCTGTCGAAAAACCGGTCTTCACTCATCGCTTCCTCCGTAGATGTCGGCGAGCTGTTCCCGCAGCTTCCGGCGCGCGAGGGAGAGGTGCGACCGCACCGTTCCCTCGCTCAGTTTCAACATCTCTGCAATTTCCGTGTGGCTGAATTCCTCGACGAGATGCAGACGGGCCACGAGCCGCTGCATCTCCGGGAGCGTGCTCAACGCGGCGTCGATCCTCGCAGCGATCTCGTTCGTCTTCGCCCCGAGGTCCGCACGGTCGCGGCGCTCCCCCTCTTCCGTCTCGCTGAGCGCCTCGTGACGAACGCGACTGCGATGCTTCACGACGTCGAGCGAGAGATTGGTCACGATCCGGTAGATCCACGGCCCGAAGGGGTCGCCCGTGCGAAAGCGGCTGATGTTCTCGTACGCCCTCACGAACGCCTCCTGCGCGAGGTCCTCGGCGTCGTCCGCGTTGCGGACGATGCCCCATGCGACAGAGATGACTCGTTTGAGATATTTCCCGACCAGGTATTCATACGCTTCCGGACGGCCCGCTTTCGTTTCGGCGATTGCCGCAACTTCTAACGAGTCCTCTTCATGTGCGGCTGCCGCCTTCAATCGAACGTCCGTGGAACTCCTTATTGTGCACGATCCGGCCCTTACTTCTGGCGAGCCGCGCGGTCGGCCAGGAACTGCGAAGCCTTCGCGCGCTGATCGGGCGTGAGCACGTTGAGTGCCTTCGAGACGCCGGCGAGGACGTTCATCTTCATCGTGCGCTCGGCGGTGGTCTGCTGATCGATCCGCGCCTGCGCAGCGGCGAGGTCGTTGGGGTTCGCGAGCAGCGCCTGGGCGATCTGCAGCCGTCCGTCGCGGAGCTGCTGGCGGTACGGCGCGTTCTGCTCGTGCACCTGCTGCGCGATGGTCTTGAGTTGCTCGACCTGCGCGTCGCTCAGGTCGAGTGCCTTCTGCACACGGTGCAGGTGACCGAAGAACATCATGCCGCGCAGGCCGCCCATCGAGTCGGCATTCATCTGATGGCGATGGAATCCCTGTGCGTAGACGAAGGGAACCGCCGCGAGCGCGAGAGTCGCGAGGATCGCTAGAATGACAATCGTGCGTTTTCTCATGAACCGGTTACGACCCGTAACAGGCTTCGTTGAAGCCCTGCTGCTGGCGCTGCCGCTAGCTGGGACGGCGCAAACGATGCTCGACTGCGCGGGCGCCGCGTCCGTCACGCACTGTGAAACCTTCCATTTCCACACGCAGATGTACCGTCCCGACACGCGGACGTTCGTCGACCTGTGGGGCACCAATCAATTCGCGTCGCAAGCGGCCTGCGAGCGTGCCCGCGACGTCCAGATGAAGCGCAACCTGACGGTCGTCAACTACTTCCGGACGACGCGTGGCGAGCAGAACTACGAGGCCGACCGCTTCGGTCCGTGTCACTGCGACATGTCGCTCGACAAGACGAATCCCCGCTACCTCGGCGACGTCCAGCGCGCCACTCAGCTGCGGCTCGCGGAGGACGTCCGGCAGCGCGTCCGCGAGCGGCTGCTCGATTCCGGGCTGCAGAGCGACTCGGAGGTCGTCCGCAGCGCGGCTGCGCCGATGACAGAGTCGGTGGTCGGACTTCCCAGGTTGGTCAAAGTCCCGGCGTCGACAGGCGCAGCGCGAGTCGACCCCGATGACTTGAAGGCCACGAAGGTCGAGAAGGCGCAACCGTCGGTCGCGGCACTCGACGACCTGCCGTTGGTGGACATCGGCGGCGGCCTCGGTGGAGCACCGGCGGCCTCGCCGGTGCCGGCAGTTGCTGAAACACCCAGCCCCGCACCGACCGCCGGCGAGGCCGCCGGCGCTCCACCGAATCCCCCGCCCGCCCCGGCGCCTATGCCTGAGGTGACTGTTGCGCCGGACGAAGACCCCGCGGAGACGTTCATCAGCTCTGAGACGCAGCGGATTCAGAACGTGCTGAAGGCGTCGAGTGCCGTCGGCGACGAGGACGTGAAGGCGAAGATCTACGAAGCGTGCATGCAGCGGATCCAGTTGCTGTCGAACCTGCGCACGCTGATCCAGACCGCGGGAGCGAAGAGCCGCCTCGCCGACTTCGCGCGGAACGCGCACAGCGAGACCGAGCGTCTCGCATTCGTCGGGAAGCTCTTCGGCGATGACATGCGCGCGCACTGGGCGCCGGCGGACGCACGCGACGTGATCCTTCCTTCATCCATTGCCGAGGGCGATCCGGAGCGTGCGCTCCGTGACGCGAGCGGCAAGGTGACCGACCAGCAGAAGAAGCACGCGCTCTACGTCTTTCTCGCGCGATCCCAGCCTACCGAAGAGCAGCAGCTCTGGCTCTCGACCGTTGCCGATTCACTCCTCCAATGATCGCCGCCCTCTGCCTAGCGATCTTGTTACAAACCTCGCAGCAAGCGTCGACAGAGGAGTTCACGAAGGCTTTCTTCTTCGGGAAGAAGTTTGCCGACATGAAGGACTACCCGTCGGCGGTCGAGCAGTTCAAGAAAGCGGACGCGCTGCAGCCCGACAATCCGGTCGTTCTCTACGATCTCGCGGTCGTGCTCGCGAAGGCCGGCCGCTACTCCGAGGCGCAGACGAAGACCGATCGGTACATGCAGCTTTTCCCGACCGGGAACGAGCGTCCGCAGATCCAGAAGCTGCAACTGGAGCTGGAGTTCCAGGCGGAGCTGCAGAAGAAGCGTCAGGCGGACGAGAGCTATGCGGAGCTGTTCAACCGCGGGAAGTTCCTTTACGGGAAAGGCGACCTCGACGCGTCATTGAAAGCGTTTCAGGACGCCGAGGCGCAGCGGCCGAACGACGCGGCCGCGGTCTACAACCAGGCGATGATCTACGAGGCGCAGGGCGACCTGCAGAAAGCGGCGGAGCGCTATCGCCGGTACAGCGACGTCGAGACCGACACCGACGCGAAGGGGGCGGCATCGCAGCGGCTCATCGCGGTCGACTCGGAGCTCGAGGACATGAAGACGAAGATCGTCTGCTCGTTCTGCGGTCTGAAGCTCCCGATCGGCGCGATGTGGTGTCCGCGGTGCTGGCACGGCCCGTACGCCGTCACCTCCGCGATCTGGAACTCACGGCCGTGCGTCGACGGTGCGACCGCGACGCGCGCCACGTACTACTCGGACGGGCGCTTCGCGCGCAACGACTCGCTGCCGTGCCTCTTCGCCGGAACGATGCTCGAGGCGATGCGCTATTCGCCCGCGAAGCAGCGCGCCATCCAGAACGCCCGCAAGTTGGAAGGTTGGACGTACAACGGCGACGTCATCCAGCGCCTCGACGACAAGATCGTCTTCATGCAGGGGAGCGACTACCTCGAGAAGATCACGTCGCCATCGAGCGGTGAGATCCTGAACTTCGCGGCGCACGCGGCGTCGGAAGGGAAGTGGCTGCTCGAACGCGAAGACGTCGTGATCGAGGGGCAGAAATACACGTCGCACTACACCTACGACGCGAGCAACCGCGTCGCGCAGCAGCAGGTCGACTTCCAGAACGCGGCGGCGTGCAATCACCTCATCAGCGAGACCGCCGATTTCGCGTATACGGGCGACCAGCTCACGACCGTCAAGTATCACGGCGGCTACGACGGCTTCCAGACGGAAGGGGCGCCCCATGTCGAGTGGGACGCGGCCGCGGCGTACACGTACGACGCAAATGGCAAATTGAAGGCCGAGGATCTCTCGGTCTCGTCGTTCAACAAGACCTACACGCAGAAGCCGGTCGGCGAGTGGCGTGACGAGATCTCGAAGCTCTACGTCGACTGGCGCGTGAAGAAGCCGGTCGAGTCGCTCGTGCGCCGCGGCGATCTGTGCGAGACGAACGGCTCACTCGTGATCGGCAATCCGATCGACCTCCGCCCGTTCTACGCTTTGTCGCCGAACCTCGCGATGCAGATTCCGTTCGGCGTCGTGCGGGCGTCGGTGACGTTTACGTATCCCGAGAAACCGTGACCTCGTACGGCAAACAGTAAAGATCGCCGTCCCTGCACTGCGCGAATTCGAACTGCACCGTGGCGTGAACGATGCCGTAGCGGAGGTGGAGCATCGCCGTCACCTGGTCGAGCATCGCGGCGGTGCTGCGCAGCGGGACGTCGCCGACCATCAGGTGACACGAGAGCGCGGGTTTCGACGGGCCGAGTGCCCAGATGTGAAGGTGGTGGACTCCCTCGATCCCTTCGACTTCGCCGAGCGCGCGGCTGACGTCGACCGGATCGATGCCCGATGGCGTCCCTTCGAGCAGCAGGTTGACCGTCTCGCGGAGGATCCCCCAGCTGCTCCAGAGGATCAGCGCACCGATGACGATCGAGATTGCGGGGTCCCACCGCGGCGACGCGGTGACGCGGATCAGGATCGCGGCGCCGATGATGCCGATGGAGGAGATGGCGTCGCCGAGCATATGGACGACGGCGCTGCGGATGTTGACGTCGCGCTCCCCTTCGCGCCGGAGCGCCAGCGTGATCGACAGATTGAGCACCAGCGCCGCGACCGCGACGACCAGCATCGCGCTGCTCGCCACCGGCTCCGGCTTTTGGAATCGCTGGATCGCTTCGAAGACGATGTACGCCGTGAGGGCGACGAGCGTCCCCGCATTGATGAACGCGGCAAGGATGCCCGCGCGCTGGTAGCCGAACGACTTCTCGTCGGTCGCCGGGCGCCGCTCCAACCGGACCGCGACGAGCGCGATGATCAGCGCGACCGCGTCGGTGAAGTTGTGGAACGCGTCGCTGATGAGCGCCAGTGAATGCGCGCGGGTGCCGGCGACGATCTCGACCACCACGAAAACGAACGTGAACACCGTCGCCGCGACGAGCTTCTGCGAGACCTCGATGCCGTGATGGTGCTCGTGCGACATGTCTTTCAATTTTATGCCGCGCGTAGACGCGGCATCATCGGAGCCGCCGCGCTTGTGGTGACGATCAGCGCGGTGGAACCAATGATCCCGCGTCTACGCGCGGGATAAACTGAGGAACGGGATAAACTAAACGCGCGTCGACTTCGTGACCTTGGACGCCTTCTGCACGACGGCATCGGCCATCGCGGCGCGCTTCTCTTTCAAACGTGCGGCCAGTGCCGGATCGCCGGTTGCGATCATCTGGGCGGCGAGGATGCCGGCGTTGCGCGCGCCGCCGATCGCGACCGACGCGACGGGGATTCCAGGAGGCATCTGAACGATGGCGTAGAGCGCGTCGACGCCCTGCAGCGCGCCGGAGCTGAGCGGCACCCCGATCACAGGACGCGTCGTGAGCGACGCGATCACGCCTGGCAGGTGCGCCGCCATTCCAGCACCGGCGATGAACACCGCGGCACCATTCGCCTCAGCGTCCGTGACGATCTGTTTCGTTCGTTCCGGCGTGCGGTGCGCGGAGGCGACCGTCATCTCGTACGGCACACCCGCTTCGTCGAGAGCGGCAGCAGCCTGCGACATCACCTCGGCGTCGGAGTCGCTGCCCATGAGAATGAGAACCCACGGTGTCATCTTCTGAGTTTAAACCGCCAGTGCCCGCTTCTGTTCGAGAGCCCGATAGCCGATGTCGTGGCGATACCGCGCCCCAGCGAAGCGCACTTTCGGGGCGGCCTCGTAGGCTTTCGCGAGAGCTTCGTTGAGCGTCGCGGCGCGGGCGCAGACGCTGACCACCCGGCCGGCGACGTTGATCATCTTGCCGCCTTTGTTGATCGTCCCGGCGTGGAAGATCGTGACGCCCTCGTCCGAGATCGGGTCGACGACGACTTCCTGCCCTTTCGGGTAATCGTCGGGATAGCCGTCGACGGCGACGACGACGCAGGCCGCCGCTTCCTTCTTCCAGTTCAGCTTCGTGTCGCCGAGGTTGCCGCGCGCGACCTTCAGCATCACCTCGGCCAGATCGTCTTCGAGCCGCAGCATTTGCACCTGCGTCTCGGGATCGCCGAAGCGGCAGTTGTACTCGAGCACCTTCGGGCCGTCGGGCGTGAGCATCAGCCCCGCGTAGAGGACGCCGGTATACGGCCGCCCCTCGGACGACATCCCCTGGATCGTCGGCAGGATGATCGACTTCATGATCTCGGCCGCCGTCTCGCCGGAGAGCACGACGGCGGGCGAGTGCGCGCCCATCCCGCCCGTATTCGGGCCGGTCTCGCCGTCGAACGCCTTCTTGTAGTCCTTGGCCGGCGCGAGCGGGACCGACTTCTTCCCGTCGCTGATGACCATGAACGAGACTTCCTCGCCGGTGAGGAACTCCTCGATCAGGATGCGCGTCGCGGCGTTGCCGAACCGCTTCTCCTCGAAGACGAGTCTGAGGTAGTCGTCAGCCTCCGCCTGGGAGTTGACGATGACGACGCCCTTGCCCGAGGCGAGGCCGTCCACCTTGATGACTGCCGGGAACTTGAACGTCTTGAGCGCAGCTTTCGCCTCGTCCACCGAGGAGCATGCCGCGGCCTCGGCGGTCGGGATGGCGTACTTGCGCATGAACTCTTTGGAGAAGACCTTCGAGCCTTCCAGCTCGGCGGCCAGGCGGGTGGGGCCGAAGATCGGGAGTCCGCGCTTCTGGAACTCGTCGACGATGCCGAGGGTGAGAGGGAGCTCGGGGCCGACGACGGTGAGGTCGATTTTGAGCTTGTCGGCGAAATCGGCGAGCTCGATGATGTCCGCCACGCCGATGGGGACGCAGTCGGCGACCTGGGCAATGCCGGCATTGCCCGGCGCGGCGTAAATCTCTTTAACGAGCGGCGATTGCTTGAGTTTCCAGCAGAGGGCGTGCTCGCGACCTCCCTGCCCGACGACGAGTACGCGCATGTGCCATAAATTCTACACGTAGGACGGGCTTTAGCCCGTCCCGGGAAGGCCTGAGGCCGCCCTAGACGTTCTTCCGACCACCCCCGTACTTTGTGTCACGATGGCGGTGGAACTGCGACTGATGATCCCGACGCGACAGGCCGAGCCGGACGACCGCGAGCTGGTGCAGACCATCCGAGAGGGGGACGAGCTTGCGTTCGAACAGCTCGTTCGCCGAAAGACATCAAAGGTTTACGCGCTCTGCTACCGGATCATCGGGAACGCCGAAGACGCCAAGGACATCTCCCAGCTGGTCTTCATCAAGCTGTGGGAGAACCTCGAAAAGTACGACGCGACGTACGCGTTCGACACCTGGCTTTACCGGATGGTGACGAACGTGGCGATCGATTTCATGCGGAACAAGCAGTCCCGCGAGAACGCCGTCAACTCGAACCTCCGGCTCGTGAAGACCGAGGCCGAGGCCGACCAGGGCGTGCTCGTGCAGCGCAAGGAGATCGAGCAGGTGTTCGAGGACGTCTCCGCCAGCCTCTCTCCGAAGCAGAAAACGATATTCGTCATGAACCAGATGGAAGACCTGCCGTCGTCGGAGATCGCAAAGATCCTCGGCTGCCGCGAGTCGACCGTCCGCAATCACCTCTTCAACGCGCGCAAGGCAATGCAGCTTCAGTTGCAGAAGCGGTATCCCGAGTACGCGCGCCTTTGGAGTGCGGAATGACCAGCTGCCTCGAATTCCGCTCGCTGTTCCACGCCGGGACGAATGATCCGGCGCTCCTCGAGCACCTCCGCTCCTGCGATCCGTGCCTCGACTACGCCGCCCACCTCGACCCGGACGTGATGTTCCGCGCGATCGGCGGCGAGAACCTCGTGCCGCCGGGTGGCGTCGACGCGTTCGTCGACGACGTCATGCGCGCGGTGCACGTCCGGTCGAAGGAAGACGTCGTCGAGTCGCACCACGCTCTTTCGTGGCCGCGGCGCCTCGCCGTGGCGGCGACGATCGCCGCGAGCGTGGTCGGTGGGACGCTGGTCTTCGAACACGAGCGGCAGCCGCTTCCGGCGGCGATCCAGGCCAGGGCGATTGCGCCCCGTCCGGTGGTCGCGCAGGTGAAGCTGACGACGAAACCGGTCGTGGAAACGTATTCATCTACAAGTGCAACGATCGTCGAAGTTCCGAGCGAAAGTGCCGGCGATACGACGAAAATCGTGATGGTCATCGACGATAAACTGCCGGCGGATTTATGAAACGAGTACTGATACTTTTGACCCTCTGCCTCTTCGCGACCGGTGTCGCGATCGCGGAACCCGCGGGTGACGCGAAGGCGCTGAACGTAAAGACGTTCCAGTTCAAGTACAAAGACGCGGACAAGGCGGCGGCGATCATCAAGCAGCTCATGAGCCCCGAAGGATCGATGTCGATCCAGCCCGCGTCGAACTCGCTCGTGGTCACCGATCGCGCCGAGAAGATGAAGGCGATCACCGACGCGCTCGCCGCGTTCGACACCGCGCCGCATCCCGTGAAGCTCTCGCTCCGGCTGGTCGGCGCCTCGCGCAGCGAGACCGCGACGAAGGTTCCGGCTGAGATGCGCGACATCGGCGCGAAGCTCGCCGTCCTCCGCTACAACGCCATCGACGACCTCGGCAACGCGAACGTCGACGGGCATGAGGGACAGCCGACGACGATCGATCTCCAGAACGGATACCGCGTCGACTTCAAGTTCGGCGAGTACGACCCGAGCAGCGACTCGATCAAACTCGACGACTTCCGCCTCTCGAAGGTGGAAAAAGACCAGCTCGTGCAGGTCTATCAGGCAACGCTCAATCTCAAAGTCGGACAGACATTAATTTTTGGCGCGACGAAGACGCACGGCCAGCGGGCGATCTTCCTCGTGTTCAACGCGCGTCGGTAGCGCGCTCGTTCTCCTCCTCCTCCCACACAGCAACGGGCGCGGCTCACGCCGCGCCCTTTGTGTTTCTGCACCCTTCTCGCGCGATCTTTAGCCGCCGTAGGTGGCGTCAGATCTCCAGCCCCCGCCTTCAGGCGGGGGTTGTTCGCGTACAAGGGACGTGAGCCCGCGTAGCGGGCGGCACCTGTCGCCCGCTACGCGGGCTTGTGTCGTCGTGACGACCGGTCCCCCGCCTGAAGGCGGGGGCTGGGGATCTGACGCCGCCTACGGCGGCTTGAACGCCGCACCCTACATTGACAGCGCGCGATTGCGCCGCTTGGCGAGGTACTCCGCGACTTCGTCGACCGGACGCGCGTTGAAGATCTGTTTCGCGGACAGGCCGCCCTTTCGCGCGACCCAGGTGCCGCTGATGACGTATCCCAGCTCGCGGATCGAGTGCGCATCGGGATGGATCGAGAGGACGACGCCGCGGTCGACGGCGCGCTTGATCTGGCGCCAGTCGAGCTCCAGGCGCTTCGGACTGCCGTTGATCTCGATGATCACGCCGCGCTCGGCGGCGCGGTCGAGAATCTTGTCGAAGTCGAACGTGTAGCCTTGCCGCGACAGCAGCAGGCGTCCCGTGAGGTGGCCGAGGAAGGTGACGAAGGGATCGTCGAGCGCGCGGAGCAGCCGCTCCGTCATCTCGTCTTTGTCCATGCCGAAGCGGGAGTGGACCGAGGCGACGACGAAGTCGAATATCGGCAGCGTCTTCGGTCCGTAGTCGATCGCGCCGTCGTTGAGGATGTCGGCCTCGGTGCCGCGGAAGACCCGCATCGGCGCGACCGTCTTCTCGTGTGACTTGATCTCGGCGTGCTGCCGCTTCAGGTCCTCCTCGGTCAGGCCGTGTGCGTAGAAGGCGTTCTTCGAGTGATCGGAGAGGCCGGCGTACTCCCAGCCGCGGTCGCGCGCGGCCGTGAGCATCTCGAGAACGGAGTTGCGGCCGTCGGAGAACGTCGTGTGGATGTGAAAAGTGCCGCGAATGTCGGTCGGCTCGATGAGCTTGACGCGCTTCTTCTTCGCGAGCACGGAAGCGTCTTCGCGCAGCTCCGGATCGACGAACGGAACCGCCGCACGTTCGAAAACATCGTGCTCCGTCTTCCCCTTCGAGATCTTTCCGAACGCGTCGACGAACTCCTTGCTCCCGGTGGTGCGGAGGACGGTCGCGCCGAAATCGTCCGGCTTCGCGAGGTGGAGCAGGACTTCGACCTCATCGCGCGCGACGCCGCGCAGCGTCAGTTCGTCCACCTCCTCGATGCGATCGATCACGGCGCGCTTCCGGATCGCGGCTATGGCGCGTTTCGGGTCTTTCGCGGCGATCGCGATGTTCACGTTCCCGATCACCTCGAGCCGGCGTCGCACGCTCCCGGTCACCTCGGCGTCGCTGATCTCGTCGATCACCGCGAGCTGTTCGCGGATCGACTCGCCCGTCTCGAGGCCGAACGGAAGGAGAAACCGCGACGTCCGCGACTTCGCGGTCTCGATGCTCTCCAGGATCTTCTGCTGCGTCTTCGCGCCGAATCCCTTCAACTTCGCGATCCGGCCGTCGCGCGCCGCAGCCTCCAGCTCGTCGAGATCCGAGATGCCGAGGGTCGAGTAGAGGATGCCGATCTTCTTGAGGCCGAGCGACGGGATGCGCAGCAGCGAGAAGATGCCCGGCGGGTACTGCTCGCGCAGCTCCTCCAGATACCGCGAGCGCCCGGTCGTCACGAGCTCGCTGACGATCGGTCCGATCGCTTTGCCGATGCCGTCCACCGACGTGAGCTCGTTACGCGCGACGAGCTGTTCGATGTCCTGGTCGAGCTTTTCGATCGCGCGGGCGGCTTTCTCGAACGCGCGGACGCGGAACGGGTTCGGGTCGGAAAGCTCGACATACTTTGCGATCTCGTCGAGCGTCCGGGCGATGGTCCACTTATCCATACGAGCCGTTTATCATGACAGCGGATGCAAGCTGTTGACCGGCTCGTCGTAGCGCTCGATCTGTCCGTGCGTGACGACATTTTGCGGGCGGTGGACGAGCTGCACGGCGCCGCGGGTACGTTCAAGATCGGGCTGCAGGCGTTCATCGCGAACGGGCCGTCGCTCGTGCGGGAGATCGTCGCGCGCGGCGATCGCGTCTTCCTCGACCTCAAGATTCACGACATTCCGAACACCGCGAAGCACGCCGTGTCCGAGGCGGTCTTTCTCGGCGCGTCGATCGTCACGGTGCATGCGGCCGGCGGCGACGCGATGCTCCGCGCCTGCGCCGAGGCGCAGGGCACGGCTCTCGTCCTCGGCGTCACGATTCTGACCAGCCTCGACGAGAGCGACCTTCCGCGCATCGGCTTCTCCGGCGACGTCCCGTCGAATGCCGTCAGGCTCGCGCGGCTGGTGCAATCGGCCGGACTGCGCGGCGTCGTCGCCTCTCCGCGCGAGATCGCCGCGCTGCGCGAAGCGTGCGGCCCCGATCTCGTCATCCTGACGCCCGGAATCCGCCCCGCGGGCGGCGACGTCGGAGATCAGCGCAGGACGATGACGGCCTCCGAGGCGATCCGCGCCGGCGCGGACTACATCGTGGTCGGCCGGCCAATCACCGCCGCACGCGATCGGCGTGCGGCGGCGATGCAGATCATCGAAGAAATATCAGCCGTGTGATGCGGCGCGGGAACGCCGGATCGTGCAGTTGGACGGCGGGCCGGGGAAGAACATCCGCTGCGAGTAGACCTGGCGGCGGTTGCCGAGCGCGTCGGTCGCGACGATGCGCATGACGTGATCGCCCTTGGCCGTGCTGTCGAGGTTGACCGTTGCACGCCACGTGAAGACCGGCGTGCGTGAGGTGACGTCGGTGCGCGGCAGCGTGCTGATCGTCGCCGGTCCGAGGGAGCCGTTGTCGAGGAACACCTCGACGCTGGAGACCTTCTGCGCGCCGGTGACCCAGCCGTGAATCTCGGTGCCGCCGCAGAAGAGCTGCGTCACGTTATCGAGCTCGATCTTGCCGGTCATCAGCCCGCACGCGCCCCACGACTGCAGGCCCGACACTTCGCCGATGGTGTAGACATACGGTCCGACCGCGACCGGATTCCACTTCACCTCGTCGCCGGTGGTGTAGGACGACGACTCCCACAGGCGCGGATCGGTGAGGGGGAACTGCGGAACGCTGAAGTCGAACACGTCGAAGCCGATCGTGCGCGCGGGATTGGTCGTGATCGGATCGCGCTCGTCGACTTCCATGATCAGACGGCTGCCCGCGTCGTCGAACGACCCTTGCGGGTGGAAGACGACCGGATTGGCGCGATCGATCTGGAAGCCCGGATCGATCGACTCGTACAGGTACGGCGACAACACGCCGGTGGTCGACACCTGATACACCACGACCGCGCCGTCATTGCCGATGCCGACGAGATTCGTGCCGTTGCTGACGAGGAACGTGCCGGTCGTGCCGATGATCTGCACGAACGTCGTCGCGGACGCATTACCGGCGGCGGTGACGGGATACGAAACCGTGCGCGCCGTGCCGGTGGCGATGAGGAACCCGTTGTTGAACGCGATGTCGTTCCAGAGGTTGTTGTTGACGAAGGTGTTGTTCGACGGGATCGACGCCGTGCGGATGGGGTTCTTCGGATCGGCGACGTTGTAGATGTCGACCGAGTTGACGCAGTTCAGATCGCCGGGCGAGCAGGGGAGATCGGTTCCGGGATAGATACCCGCGAGCAGGTTTCCCGTCGCCGTGAGCCGGCGGTAATGGAGCCCGAGGGTGCGCGACTGGAACTGCGGCGCGCTGCCGCCGGCGCGGACGTTATGGAGATCGAAGATCTCGAGGCCCGCTTCGCTGCTGACGTAGAGGAAGCCGTTGTTGAAGGCCACTCCGCCGTTCGTCTCGCGGGCGCCCATCGAGCCGATCAGGTCCTCACGCGCGACCTGCAGATCGCCCGTCGTCGTGACGGTGTAGGTCGTGAGCGTCTGCCCGTGCAGCACGAACACCTGGTCGGACGAGCCGGTGGTGTAGCGGAACACGCCGTGTGGCGATGTGCCGAAATTCGTGGAGCTGGGGTTCGTCCCCACCAGCGTCAACGGACAGGTTGCCTGGTACTGTGCCAAGAGGGGTGCCGCAGAAAGTAGCGCGGCGACAACGAGAGCGAACCGAGGAAACACTCGCATAAAGCCTCCCAAAACACACCCTTAAACGCCCGGCTTGCGGATTCGTCTTGGCGCTAACTATGTATCAGGTGAACAAGTTTTGCAAGATTGGCTCGCCGCGGCCGGCCGCGTATCATGCAAAGCAGCGGCAGTGTATTCGGTCAGTTTGGGAAGCACAGCCGTCCCCGTGCGTGTTTCAGGGAGGGTAATGCTCGACGGTCACGTGCTGGTCCTCAATCGCGTGTTTCAGGCCGTCCAGATCACGTCAGTCCGCCGTGCTCTGACGCTCCTGTACAAGGGACAGGTGCGCGCCGTCGATGCCGAGTACCGCACGTACGACTTCGAGAATTGGGCGGACATCCCGGTTCAGGCGGCCGACCACTACGTCCGCACGCCGACCCGCAACATCCTGATCCCGCACGTCGTGCAGCTCCTGGCGTTCGACCGTCTGCCGCGCCAGGAGGTGAAGTTCTCGCGCGGCAACATCTATCTGCGTGACCAGAACCGCTGCCAGTACTGCGGCAAGAAGTTCCCCTCGTCCGAGCTCTCGCTCGACCACGTCGTGCCGATCTCGCGCGGCGGAAAGTCGACCTGGGAGAACGTCGTCTGCGCCTGTCTCCCCTGCAACGTCCGCAAGGGAAACAAGCTCCTCGGCGAGTCCGATATGCGCCTCCGCCGGACGCCCGTCCGCCCGAAGTGGCACCCGCTGCATCGCCTGCAGGGCCGCACCTACCCGGACATCTGGAAGAACTTCCTCGACGAGGCGTACTGGAACGTCGAACTGAAGTCCTAGGCCTTCGCCAGATCCGCCAGTTCCTCTCCCGGATTGACGAACAGATTCACCTGGACGCCGTACTGCTTCTCGTACAGCGCGCGGTACTTGCCGCCGTGGGCCATCAGCTCGGCGTGTGTGCCGCGCTCGGTGATGCGTCCCTCCTCGAGGACGAGGATCTGATTCGCGCGGCGAATGGTCGAGAGACGGTGGGCGATGACGAACGTCGTTCGGTTCGTCATCAGCGAGTTGAGGCCGTCCTGGATCATCGCCTCGCTTTCGCTGTCGAGTGACGACGTCGCCTCGTCGAGGATGAGGATGCGAGGATCGGCGACGATGGCGCGGGCGATGGCGACGCGCTGCTTCTGGCCGCCGCTGAGCCGCACGCCGCGTTCCCCGACGATCGTTTCGTACTTGTCGGCGAACGCCTCCGTGAACTCGTCGACGTGCGCGATCTTCGCGGCGCGCATCACCTCATCGAGCGTCGCGTGCGGATTGCCGAGGACGATGTTGTTGTAGATCGTGTCGGCGAAGAGGAACGAGTCCTGCGGCACGATCGCGATGTGGCTCCGGTAGTCGCCGAGCCGCATCTCATTGAGGTCGCGGCCGTCGATGAGGATCTTGCCGCTCGTCGGCCGGTGGAACGCGGCGACGAGCGACACCAGCGTGCTCTTGCCCGATCCCGACGGCCCGACCAGCGCCACCGAGTCCCCCGCACGCGCCAGCAGGTTGATCTCGTGGAGGACCGGAGTCTTCTCCGTGTACTCGAACGAGACGTCGCGGAACTCGACGTCGCCGCGGATCTCGGCCGTTTTCGGCTTCGTCTTGTCTTCGGCATCCTCGGTGATCTCGCCGAGGACTTCCCGCATCCGTTCCAGCCCCGCGAACGCCTCGGAGAGCTGCGTTCCGATCGCCACGATCTGCACGATCGGCATGACGACGAGGCCGAGGTAGAGCGTGAACGAGACGAGCGTACCGATCGACATCCGTCCCGCGATCACCTCATTGCCGCCGACGACCAGCACCGCGACGCCGACGATGCCCGCGAGCGCCGACGTGAGAGCGCCGACGCCCGAAATCGTGCGCATCGTCGCCATCACGTTCCGGAACAGGTCGTGCGCGTTGTGGGCGAAGACGCGCGTCTCGCGCCGTTCCGCGCGATACGCCTTCACGACGCGAATGCCGGAGAAGTTCTCGTTCAACCGCCCGGTGATCAGCGCGTTCAGCTCCGCCCGTTTCTTGAAGATCGGCCGCACGGTCCTGAACGCGAAGAAGAGGATCGTCATGAAGACGACCACGACGACGAGGATGATCGACGCGAGCCGCGCGCTGAAGTAGAAGAGGATGCCGATCGCGATCCCGGCGGTGACCACGCCGCCGAGGAGTTGCACCAGCCCGGTGCCGACGAGGTTTCTGATCCCCTCGGCGTCGTTCATCACGCGCGACACGAGGACGCCGGTCTTGGTCGTGTCGAAGTAGTTGATCGGGAGGCGCTGCACGTGCTCCTGCAGCTTCACGCGCAGCTCCGTGATCGACCGCTGCGCGGCGATGCCGAGGATCTGCGCGAGCGAGTAGTCGGTGAGGGCTGAGATGATCGACGCCGCGGCGGCGGCCAACACGATCTTCCAGAGGAGGTCGTGCTGGTGCTTGATGATGACGTCGTCGATCAGCCACTTCGTCGTCGCGGGGAGGAGCAGTCCCGACAGACGGTTGACCAGCATGAGCGGCAGACCGAGGAGCAGCCGGAAGCGGGCGCGCCAGACGATGTCGCGGGCGTCGCGCATCAGGGTGCGCATGCGGAGCGGTTTCCGGTCGGCCATCGCGCGATTCTACGGGCAGTAACTCGCTGGTACACCTGCTCTTTTGGCGAGCATGTCCTTATGCGCACAGAACTTGCTAATAAACCCGCGAGATGCACAGGAGTCTGCTGCAATGACGTTAGTGAATTCTCTCTGCGCGGAGATCAGCATTTTCGACGGGGTGGGCGAGTCGACCGGAATCATCGTCGAGCGTAGCGCCATCCGCGGCAAGAAGGGTCTCTGCAAATCGATGCGCGACCTGGCCATCAAGTCGCGCGTCCTCGGTGACGGTTACTACTACATCCCGATCGATCTCTGGCCGAAGCAGAAGGAGCCGGTCGTCGTGCACAAACACGACTGGACCGTGATCAGCTCCATCCCGCGGACCTCGAGGAGCGGGAAGTCGAGGAAGCGGGCGGCTTCTTAACGGAGTGGCCGGTGGCCAGTTGCCAGTGGCCGGACGTAGGCGGTGCTGTCTCTATCCGGCCACCGGCCACTGGCCACCGGCAACCCGGTATGCCCCATGCACTTCGCGCTCTCAACTGACCTAAGGAGTGTTCGGATGAAGAAGTGTTTTGCCGTTCTGTTCGCGCTGGCGCTCACGGTGCCGCTGCTGGCACAGGAAGAGGAGGGGGGCGAGGCCAAGGGCGCACAGGTCAACACGACCGGGAAGGGTTACTCGGCCGCCTATGTCATCGAGCCGAGTACGAAGCGCGTGCTGTTCTCCGAGAACGCCGACCAGATGCTTCCGACCGCGTCGATGGCGAAGATGATGACCTGCCTGATCGCCATGGAAGAGATCTCGGCGGGGCGCCTGAAACTCGAAACCCCGGTCACGATCTCGGCGTTCGTCAGCCACATGGGCGGCTCGCGCATCTACGCGAAACAGGGGCAGGTGTTCCCGATTCAGACCCTGCTGATGGCGACGATGGTGCAGTCGGCGAACGACGCCGCCACCGCGATCGCGGAGCAGATCGCCGGCAACGAAGGGAACTTCGCGGAGATGATGAACGCGCGCGCCAAGCAGCTCGGCATGACGCACACCATCTTCTACGACCCGCACGGTCTCCCGAACTCGAAAGACCCGAAGATGATCGATCAGGCCAGCGCGCACGATCTCGCGATCCTCGCGATGGAGCTGATGAAGTATCCGCTGATGCAGCAGTACGCGAAGACTCCTCACGCCGATTTCGCGAACGGCACGTTCACCTCGGGACTCACGAATCCGAATCACCTCATCGATCCGAAAAAGCCGGAGTACTACCCGTACGCGACCGGCATCAAGACCGGCTACTCCGGCCCGGCGGGCTTCTGCGTGACCGCGTCGGCGGAGAAGGGCGGCATGAAGCTCATCGCCGTCGTCATGGGATCGAAAACCTCACGTGGTCCGGAGAGCTCGTTCGGCGTCGCTTCGCGGCTGTTCACGAATGCGTTCGCGCAGTACTACACGTCGACCGTGCTGAAAAAAGGGGCGAAAGTCGGCGAAGCCACCGTCGTTGACGGCGCATCGAAGACCGTCCCGGCGGTTGCTGCCTCGGACGTATCGGCGATGGTGAAGCGGGGCGAAGAGGGTCAGGTGAAGGTGGCGTTCCACGGCGGCAGCGTCACCGCGCCGGTCCGCGCCGGCCAGCAGGTCGGCTCGATCACGATCACCGCCCCCGGTTCGCAGCAGAAAGTTCCCGCCATCGCGGGAGCGAGCGTCGACAAGCAGTCGTGGTGGCGGAAGTTCTGGCCGTTCTAGGACCAGATCACGCGACGTCCTTCGACGCGCCACTGCTTCGTCGCGAGCTTTACCAGCGCCTCGACGTAGGCGGCGTGCTCCTGTTCCAGGATGCGCGCCGCGAGTGAGTCCGCGTCATCGCCGTCGCGCACCTCGACCGCTCGCTGCACGATGATCGGGCCGGCGTCGAGATTTTCGTCGACGAAGTGCACCGTGCAGCCGGAGACGCGCACGCCATACTCGATCGCCTGCTTCTGCGCGTCGACGCCGGGGAACGCCGGTAGCAGCGACGGATGGATGTTCAGCATCCTGTTCGGGTACTTCGCCACGAATTCGGCGCTGAGCAGCCGCATGTAGCCGGCGAGCACGATGAAGTCCGGCTTCGCGTGATCGAGCACTCGCAGCACCTCGTACTCGTGCGCCGGCCGCGATGCGAACGCGCGATTCTCGATCACGTGCGCGTCGAGCCCCCACTCCCTCGCCCGCTCGATCCCCGCCGCGTCCGCCCTGTTCGAGATCACGCAGACGATCTCCGCGTCGAGCTCCCCCCGCGCAATCGCATCGTGAATCGCCGCGAAATTCGATCCGCGGCCGGAGAGGAGGATGGCTAGACGCATTTTTTGAGTTTATCCCGCGCGCACGCGGGATCATCGGTTACACCGCGAGAGACATTCCGAAGAGCGATGAACGTTCGTGCTGCGCCCGTGGGCGACATCGGCGCGGTGTAACCGCTGATCCCGCGCTGCGGCGCGGGATAAACTAAAAAGGCCAGCTCGCGAACCCCGCGGGCGGCGCGTCGTAGACGACTTTCCCCGATCCCTTCACCACGTTGCCGACGAAGAAAAACCTCTGGCCGATGCGCGTGAAGTGGTCGGCGATGGCGGGAACGTCGTCCCTGGCTGCGATCACGATCATCCCGACGCCCATGTTGAACACGCGCAGCATCTCATCGCTGGCGACGTGGCCCTGGTCGTAGAGGTAGTGGAAGATCGGCAGTACCGGCCACGAGCCGAGCTTGATCTTCGCGTCGAGCGATTCGGGGAGGACGCGCGGCACGTTGTCGGTCAGCCCGCCGCCGGTGATGTGCGCCAGCGCGTGGATCTTGCGGTCGTTCACGAGCGGCAGCAGCGGCTTCAGATACGAGATATGCGGCGCGAGGAGCACCTCGCCGATCTTGCCGCCGGCCTGCGGCACGATCGACTGGAAGTCGTGGCCCAGCTGGTCGATCAGGATCCGCCGCGCCAGCGAGTAGCCGTTCGTATGCAGCCCCGCGCTCGGGAGCGCGATCAGGACGTCGCCTTCGCGGACGTCTTTCCCGGTGATCACCTTCGACTCGTCGACGACGCCGACGATGAAGCCGGCGATGTCGTAGTCGTCGTCGCCGTAGAAGCCCGGCATCTCCGCCGTCTCCCCGCCGATGAGCGCGCAGCCGTTCTCGCTGCACGCCCGCGCCATGCCGCGCACGACGTCGGTCATCACCGGCGGGCGGAGCTTCCCGGTCGCGTAGTAGTCGAGGAAGAAGAGCGGCCGCGCGCCTTGGACCAGGATGTCGTTCACGCAGTGCGAGACGAGGTCGTAGCCGACCGTGTCGTGGATCTTCATGGCCTGCGCCACGCGCAGCTTCGTCCCGACGCCGTCGGTCGACGACACCAGCACCGGCTTCTGGATGTCCTCGAACTGCGCCCGAAACAACCCGCCGAAGCTCCCGATCTCCGAGATCACGTTCGGCGTGAACGTCCCCCGCGCGATGTGCCGCACCTCGCGCAGCGCCTCATCCTGCGCGTCGATGTCGACCCCGGAGTCGCGGTAGGAGGTCTTGTCGGTCAAGCGGGGCGGAGTCTAGCGCAGACAAGAATGTCTGCGCTCCACTACGATGGCGCCGCAATGGCCCAGTTCCTTCTAATTACGACACTTCTTTCCCTCGCGGGCCTGATCGCCACGATGGTGATGGGCTTCTTCGCGGCGCCGGGACACGTGGCGCAGCACATCTTCTTCGCCCTCGCCACGACGATCGTCGGCCTCTTCTCGCAGTCGATGACGATGTTCTTCTTCATCGGCACCGGGAAGGAGATCAAGGAGAAGGCGAACAACGAGGCGACGGTCGTCCAGCGGACGAAAGACTTCAAGAACCGCGTCTTTCCCGCCGCCATGTGGGCCATCGCCGCGCTGATGGTCACCTTCATCATGGGAGGCGGCGTCGTCAGCGGCAAGACCCCCCGCTGGCTCCACGACGCCTCCGCCGTCATCACCCTCGTCTTCCTCGCCCGGGCCTACATCCTCGAGCTCCGCGCGATGATGGAGAACGCGGTCCTGATGGAGAAGTACCTGAGGGAGTAGCGCGGGTTCTGTGTGGAGCCGGCGCCCTCGCCGGCTCGGCGCCAAATGGCCGGGCGCGCTCATAACGCGCCCGGCCGGGTCTACCTACCGCTCACCTTCACGCCTTCGGTGTCACGGGTGCATTCGGAACCGGCGTCTCGGGAGTCGTCGCCTTCTTCCGGCGGCTGAAGCCCCGCAAACGCTTGATCTCGAGCACGTGCGGCACGAGCGCGGCGTGCTCGGGATTGCGGACCAACTGCAGACCGACACCGTACGCCGTGTCGGCGATGGCGGCGAGCTGCTGGCGGCGCACCAGATTCGCGCTGGAAATGCCGTTCAGCAGCGAGCGAAGCTCATCCTCGACGACCGACCAGCGGTTGGAGTCGTCGCACAGCTGGCGCACCCCGTCCGCGTCACTACCGACCGCGTTCGAGATGACGTCCGTGGTGCCGACCAGGCTGATCGTCGTCTGCAGGATCTCGCCGTTTTTCGCCGTCCGAGCGTGATTGCGAACCGTATTGCGCTGATCGGGCGTCAGGGGAACCGCCTCCGGTACCTGAGCGCTGATGGCGCGCAACTGTTCGACGATCGTCTCGGGCGTGAGGGTTTGGGTCTGCGGCGCGTCCGCAGCCGGGGATGTGGTGGTTGGGGTCATGGTTGGGGTCATGGGCTGTTTCGTAAACATGTCATCTCCAATCTGCCCGTCCGGGCCGGGTAGAGGCCGGAGGTGAGATCCAGGACCCATATACGAGGTGGGTGCGAGGCGGCTCACCACTGGCTGGAAGTGTTCGGCCACGCGCCGGCACTTCCGGTTAGTGATTGTCCCGAGGTGTACACCTCGGGCGTCTCGCGGCAGGAGGAGCTAAGCTCTTACTCCCGCAACCGGTCCGTACTATCCGCGTCCTTATTCAGGAGCCTCGTACCGTCGTTAGCCGCTATGCGACACAAAGTAGGATCGGGCTCGGCCATTGTCAAGGGGATTTCATCGATTTTCTTTCGCTGAACACTGTGAATGCCGCATTCACTGTGTGACGGCGCCTATCACAGTGAGATGACGGCCCGCGACGGCGCGCCGCGCAACGGGCATAGCGCGCCGCTTGACGGGGATTGCGTACCGCCGAACGGGGATTGCGCACCGTTCGACGGAAATTGCGCACCGTCGACGGGGACCGCGCACCGACGGACGGGGAGCGCGTACCGCTCGACGGGGACGGCTCGCCGCCGGACGGAAACCGCGCACCGCTCGCCGGACGCGGCGTGACGGAAGACGGGCGAGCCGTGATCGTCGCGCGTCGCACCATCACCGTTCAGCGGCGACCGGTCCCCGTCGAGCGGCAACCGGTCCCCGTCGAGCGGCGCGCGGTCCCCGTTCGACGGTGCGCAATTTCCGTTCAGCAGTGCGCAGTTTCCGACGAGCGGTGCGCGCTCCCCGGTCACCGGTGCGCGCTCCCCGCCGGCCGGAACGCGGTCCCCGGCCGTCGGTACGCGGTTCCCGTCGAGCGGCGCACCGACGCCGTTCAGCAGCACGCGCCGACCGGTCCCGTGAGAACTTCGCACGCGCCGATTCGTAGGAAGACGTAGGTGATCACCGAACAACGCTACGCCCGCATCGGCATCACGGTCATCGTCACCGCGACCGCCGCGATCTGGTCACTCCTCGGCTGGCAAGCGCTCCACGACGGCGTCCCCGCCCATCACATCCTCCACCGCGCCGACATGCCCGCGATCTCCAACTGGTGGGGCGCCCTCCTCATCCCCGTCCTGACGTGGTTTCTCGTCCGCCGCATGAAGCCGCGAGCGATCACGCGCCCGAAGCTCGTCCTCGCGTCATTCGCCGCCGGCGCCCTCGTCGGCACCGCTCAGGCGGTCACCTTCTTCACCGGCCACGAAGCGATCACCTCCAACATCGTCCTCTCGGTCTTCGTCCTCGCCCTCTTCCTCCCCATCTATCGCGCCGAGTGCGTCCTCGGCTTCATCCTCGCGATGTCGGTGCCGTTCGGGGCGGTGCTGCCGACGGCGTTCGCAATGGTCATATCGGTTGCGGGACTCGTTCTTTACCGCGGCGCTCGACTCGTCCTCGAATTCGGTCGCCGCCGCGGAGCGGCCGTACCCCGGTAGCCCAAAGCTGTGGGCAGCCAAGGACCGATCGTTCGTTAGAATCGTTGTCCACGTTCGCGTTGAAGGGTAGGAACTCTGGCCCCTGTGACACTCCTACTAGGTAGTGGTCCATCTTCGGAAAAGGTAAGGCATGCCGACAACAACGATTAGCCTGCCGGAGGGCGAGGATGTCCGCTCCACGATCGAGCGCCTCACGGGAACGGAAGTCGGTGAGCCGCTGAGCGGTGCCGCGTTCACCGCGCTGTTTGAAGTCGTGCGGGATGAATATCAGGCGCAGGCGATGGCAGGGACGATGTTCTGGGCGAATTTTCTTGCCGGGGATCTTCTACCGAAGCATGCCGCGAGCGTCGGCCTGGTCGACGACGATTTTGCTCGTGGAAAAAACGTGTTCGTGGTTCCCACTGGACCGATCGAGAATCCGCGTCTCGATCTTCTCGTCGCGTACACGCGTCGGTCGAGAGACGATGAGCCCCGAAGCGCGCCGATCGAGGTCTCGGCGGGTGACATGGTCGACGCCTGGGTACAGTGGCTTCCGACACAAAGACGAAGGCTCTGGGCCCCCGCGCGCGAGCGCCGCGCGGCAGCGCTCCGTGAAGCATGCTCGCCGCAGATGCTTGTGGACATGCTCGATCGCAAGCCGCTGCATATCATATTCGCACCGATCGCCGAACCGGTGTTCACCTGTGTCCCGACACCTCACTGGGAAATGGCGGGTGAGCAGACCAGCATTGCGTGCTCCACCGCCGGGGTTCTTGCCCGCGGCTCGGGCGGTGCGATTGGCGTCACGGCGGCGCTCCATGCGTTTCCGAACCTGCAGCGCGGGGATCAAATCGTTGCCGCTGGTCGCCGCGCAACTGTTCGCTCAATCGATTCCGTCAGCGATAGCTGCTTCGCCGTATTTGACGACGCGATCCCGAGACGGTTCCCGCGAGGACGACGCGGACCACTGTCGGGAGTGTCGCCCCGTATGAATGAAGAACTGTGGTTCGACGGTGTCACGGCGGGCGAACGCACGGCGGTCGTTACTGGCTGGAGTCCGGACATTCCCTTCGTCGCACCGTACAGCCAATTAAAGGTACTCACGAACGCATGCACGAGCCTAAAGGATTCAGGCGCAGCGCTCGTCGACAATCACGATCGCGTCGTAGGCTTTTCATTCTATCGGACCGGCATTGGCAGCAGGGTCGAGTTCTCAGCATGGATCTGGGCGGACTCCGTGTATGCCGCGCACGGCCTTAAGCCGCTCTGATGAGCAGGAGGACTGGATGGGCTGGTGGGCAGACGTTTGGCGGAAGAAGGCGGAGGATTGGACGTTCGCGAAGATCGATCCTGCGAACACGCCTGTGAAGAGTGCCCAGACAATCACAGCGAATGGCGCTTACGTGAGCATCCGCTTGGCCTCGCTCCGCATCGTGAACGTACGCGCGGGCATCACGAAGTTCTACGGTGCGGTGCATAGCTACATCGCGCTGGCGCATCGCTCAGGACCGAAGGCCGAATTCAATGTGCTCACGACACCTGCGCGGCTGAAAGATATCGACGCCGCCCATTTGGACGCCGTCATTCAGGCCAACATTCCGCTCCTCAAGACCGTGCCCTATCGCGGCGACGACATTGAGCTTGAGGTTGGGCTGTTCTCCATCGAGGCGCAAAATCTCGCGGGGCCGTTCCTCGCATTGCTGGGCCAGATTTCCGATCTCGCCGGCGTGAGCTACGTGAAGAACGCGCTGACGTTCGCACAGCCGCTGACGGAGGGTATTCGACTCTTGACCGGACGTACGAGCGACAGTGTCCTCGAAGTCGGCCTGCGGGCGAACCTCTCCACACCAGAGACGGGCTATTACATCGTGATGCGTGCGCCGAAGGGCACCATCAAGACCGACCGCCTCCATGTGAGCAGCACCGACGAGCGGCTCACGGACGAAGATGGCATCGCGATCCGCGATATCCCCTACATGGTGCTGCGAGTCGATGCGACCCCCGAGAGGCAGGCGTTCTTCGAGATTCCCGAGCTCGCGCAGACCTATCAGGAGTTGCAGGCCATGGTTCGCGACGGCGACTACGACAAAACAAAGGACGCACTCGCCGTCTTCAGGCGGACAGCTTTAACCTCAGATGAGCTGTTGTTTGCCGACGCGAGGAAACTCGTCGCCGCGGTCGAAGCGGAGGTCGAAGTGATCCTGCCGCAAAGGACGACGAGCGGAGGCGAGACGATACTCAAGGAACTCGCCTCTTTCACGCCATTCGCGTAATGCGATGAAAGCGGTATCTCCTCCGCGTGGAACGCTCGCGAAAGCGTCCAGTCAAGCCATGACGTTATCCCGAGCATACGTTCGGGGCGGTGTCGACGACTGCTTTTGCCGTCATTTCGGCGCTAGCGATAGTTTGCCACAACGCTGAGCGCCCGCTCTGGGAACGGCTCGGCTCGATCTTTGCCGCTCGCCGTATCAGATGCAAGGGTATGCCTAGCCGACGAAAACGAAAGCCTACTCGTCGTCAGGACGGTCGCCGGATTCGGCTTGGAAGAAGTCCAAAGTAAGATGCTCGCCAATTATCAGCGCTTGCACCGCCGCCAGCAGCATGGCAAAGCCGACGTCTAGCGCATCAATTAACTTAATGTCGAAAAAGCCGAATTCATCGGAGGCGTCTTGGTGGTGATATGCGCCGCCGAAATTCATTTTGCCGTGAATGAACTTTGACCGAGTGCGGTACATCTCACTAATCGACTTGACCGCCGATGGGTGCTCGCCCAATAGATGAATAGATCGTTGTCGTAATTGTCGAGAGAGATTCGCTCCGCCGGTAGTGAACAACGCCTCAAGTCCGACCATCACCCAGAGAAGCTGCTCAGGTCGATCGATCGGTTCGAGCAAATACGTTAAGGCTTGAACCGCCCGACCAATTGCATCGCGCGCAAATCCATCCCTGAAGCCATCGACTCCCTGTAGCCATCGCAAGACAACATCGCTATCCAGCTCGCGAAGTGATGGCCATTCGCCGTTGGCCGACTTGTGCCACGCGAGCGCCCATTCCTGAGGGTATTGCGTTTTACCGTCGGCCGCAGCCTCTAGTGCTGTCGTCGTCACCTTGAGAAGTTGAATAGCTCCGGGGCGAGCGATGTTCAGCGCAAAAAAGAGATCGTGGACGCACTTCGTTGTCTCGTGACAAAGCAAATCGGCGATTATGTTTGGGTCGATTGACACTCCTGATAGATCAATAGCGTCTGCCAAAACCTCGTCTTGCGCCACTCCAGTGAACTCTAGTTCGACGTCGTCCACGTAAGTCATGGCGAAGTTAATCGAGTTCGCGCGCGAGTCGGCCGCAAGGCGAACCTCGATTCCGAAGTGAACGTCGCCCACAAAGGCGAGTCTTAAGGTGACTCCGCGAAGCAGTACCCCGACGACGTCTTCGAACCGTTCGCTACCGCCAGCGTCGTAGTCACTTTGACGACATAGTGCGATGCTTCGAATGTCAATCCCGGTGGCCATTTTGATTAAAAGAAATGGCCCTCACGCCCTGTACAACGCCGCCCCCCAGTGCAACCCCGATCCGAGTGCGGTGAAGCAGACGAGCATGCCCGGCTTGATCCGGCCGTCGGCGACGCACTCGTGATAGAGGATCGGGAGGGTGCCCGCGGTGGTGTTGCCGTAGCGCTCGATGTTGTGGGGGACCTTGTCGGCGGGGAGGGAGAGCTGCTTGGCGACGCCTTCGATGATGCGGAGGTTGGCCTGGTGGACGATCAGGATGTCGAGGTCGCTCACGGCGACTCCGGCCTCGGCGCAGACGGCGCGGACGGCTTCGGGCATCCGCGAGACGGCTTCCTTGAAGACGGCGCGGCCTTCCATCACCGGGATCGGCTCGTTGCGGTCGAGCTGGTCGTGGTCGATGAACGGGCGGCGGCGGAAGCCGACGCCGGGGACGTAGAGCGCTTCGATGTTGGAGCCGTCGCTGAAGAGCTTTGACGCGATGAAGCCGCGCTCACCGTTCTCGCTCGCTTCGATCACCACGGCGCCCGCGCCGTCGCCGAAGAGGACGGTCCGGTCGCGGATCGCCGTGTTGGCGGCGTACTCCTCGGGCGTCACCTGGCGGTCGTCGCGGCCGATGGTGATGTCCCATCCGTTCCCCCACGGCATGAACGGCGTGTGCACCTCGGCGCCGACGAGGAGGATCCGCCGGTACTTGCCGCTGCGGATCAGCGAGTCGGCGAGGTCGAGGCCGTAGAGGAAGCCGCTGCACTGCTGGCGGATGTCGAACGTCGGGATGTTCGCGAATCCCATCTTCGCCTGCAGCACCGGGCCGTTGCCGGGGAAAAAGTAGTTCGGCGTCATCGTGGCGAAGATGACGGCGTCGATGTCGTCCTTCGTGCGGTTCGCCGAGTCGAGCGCGTTCTGCGCCGCGAGCATCCCGAGCTCCGCGCTCCCTTGGCCGGGATCGGCGTAGTAGCGCTGCTCGATCCCGCTCCGCGTCCGGATCCATTCGTCGGACGTGTCCATGATCCGGGAGAGCACTTCGTTGCGGACGAGGTTCTTCGGGATGCCGATCCCGCTGCCGGTGATGATCGATCGCATGTTTGTTTTTAGTTTATCCCGAGCGCAGCGAGGGATCAGTGGAGCAGCTCGCGAGAACCGATCACTCGGCGCGGTGGCTCCGGTGATCCCGCGTCTTCGCGCGGGATAAATTGAGGCGAAGCTCCTCGGCTGAGAACGCGTACTTCCTCCCGCAGAACTGGCAGACCACTTCCTGCCCCCCCTCGGCGATCATCGATTGCAGCTCGTCGTCGGTGAACAGCGCGAGCGGGGCGAGGGCGCGCTCGCGGGTGCAGGGGCAGCGGTATTCGAGCGGGACGTTGAACGACGGGTCGAGCTGTTTGTAGTCGAGGCCGTGGAGGACCTGCGCGACGACGTCTTCGATCGGCATCTTCTCGATGATGGTCGAGAGGGGCGGCGCTTCCTTGATGTGCGCTTCGATCGCGTCGATCGCCTCGGGGGTCGTGTGCGGGAAGCGCTGGATGATGATGCCGCCCGCCGCCGCGACGCCTTCGCGGCGATTCAGGACGCCGAGGAGGACGGCGGACGCGATCTGCTCCGAGGTCATCAGGTAGCGCGTGATCTCCTGCGCGATTCCGCCGCCGCCGAGGGTGAGCTGCGAGGTGTACGGCTTGCCGGCCGGCGGGGTGCCGCGGACGACCGTCAGGCGGCCCTGGCCGATGCCGCGGCTGACGTCGAGCGTCAGATCTTCGGGCGCGGTGTTTTCGACGAAGCCGCGTGCTCCGCCGGAAATGGTCCCCTCGGCGATGATGACTCCGAGCGGGCCGTCGCCTTCGAAGCGGAGGGTGACGTACTGGTTCCGGAGGTTCTTGTCGAGCAGGCGCGCCAGCAGAAGCGAGCCGGTCAGGGCGCGGCCGAGGGCGTCGGCGGCGACGGGAGCGAGGTCGAGGATCTCGCGCGCCGTCTCGACGGTGTGCGTCGTCTGCGCGGCGAGGATGCGGAAGTCGCCGCCGCACGCCATCCCCTGAATCAGCCGATCGGGCAGGCCATCGTGCATAAGTCCCGAGCCAAACACGAAGTGTGATGCAATTGTTTCGATGAAAAAGCTCCTGATCGCCCTCGCTGCTCTCTCCGTCCTCGCCGACTGCGGGCACAAGAAAGAGGAAGCCCAGCAGAAGCCGGAGGAGATCCGCGCGCTCGAGAAGGCGAAGGAGACGGCAAAGAAATTGAACGAGAAGACGAAAGAGACGAACGAAGCGGGACGCGACGCGAACGATCAGAAGACCGACTCGACGAAGAGTGACTCTTCACAGCCGTGACTCGCATAGAATTCGCGCCTCAGGAGGATCTACATGGTTGCAGTCGGAAGAACGTCCGTTGCGGACAGCACTTCGACGCTGAAAGTCGGCGACCCAGCGCCCGACTTCACGTTGACGGGGCATCGCAACAAAGAGAAGTTCACGCTGAGCGAAGCCCGCGGGAAGAAGAACGTCGTCATCGTTTTCTACCCGCTGGACTGGACCCCTGTCTGAACCGTTCAGATGCCGGGATATGAGGCCGAGATGGCCGACTTTGAACGGTATGACGCCCAGGTCGTGGGCATTTCGGTTGACAGTGTTCCCAGCCACGTTGCTTTCGCCAAGTCCCTCGGCGGCATCGAGCGGTATCCCTTGCTCGCCGATTTCCATCCGAAGGGTGAAGTGTCGAAAAAGTATGGAGTCTGGAAAGAAGAAGGCGGCCACTGCGAGCGTGCCATCGTGGTCGTCGACAAGCAGGGCATCGTCCGCTACATCGACGTCCACAACATCGGCGAGGCGCCTGAGAACGCGCAGGTCCTCGAAGTCCTGCGAGACTTGCAGTAAGGCGACGGCGGGCGATCGATGCTGAACATCGCCCGCCGTTGCGTTCCCTTCACGCCGTACGACAAAACGCTGTCGCAGGCGATCGTTGCGCTCGTCTCCGCGACGGGCGTCTACGCGCCCGGCCAGGAGTCGTTCCCGACGGAGGATCCGGGGGACATCACCTACCGCCTGATCCCGGCCGCCACCGAGGCGAAGTCGCTGAAGATCGCGCACCATCATTACGATCACAGCGAGGCGGACGGCGATCCGAACATCGTCTTCCCGATCGACTCGCTGCGCGAGCTCGCGGCCGAGGGCTTCATCGCCGGCGTGAATCCGGAGCACTACAGCTACGGCTTCACGACGCGGCTGCGCGATCTGTACGAGCAGACGTTCCCGGAGCTGGCGGACCGCATCGAGCGCTCGAAGACGAAGCTGGTCCTGCTGACCGCCGGCTGCCCGGAGACGTGCCACCGCTCCATCGGCAACATGGCGCGCGAGATCGAAGCGCGCGGGATTCCGACGCTGATCCTCAGCGCGTCGCCCGCCGCGACCGAGTCGGTCCGTCCGCCGCGCGCGATGACGTTCGAGGGAAGCTCGATCGGCCGCATCGTCGGAAAAGCGGACGATCGCGCGTTCCACAAACGCGTGCTTCAGACCGCTCTCGAAATGTTCGTGCAGGACACGCCGCCGGGCCGTGTGATCACGAAGCAGATCTGACGTATTCTTTCGCCCCGTGAGCACGGCCCCCGAACTCGTCCCGCAGCAGAATCTCGATCCGTGGAGCATCGAAGACTCCACCGAGTTGTACATGATCGATCGCTGGGGGAAGGGGTACTTCGGCGTCACGGCGAACGGCGAGATGGCGGTGGCGCCGCTGCAGGAGGGCGGGATCACGATTCCGATCCTCGACGTCGTCCGTGAAGCCGCCTCGCTGAATCTCGACACGCCGATCCTCATCCGCTTTCAGGATTTGCTGCGCCACCGCGTCGAGACGCTGAACAACGCGTTCAACCGCGCCATCGCGGAGAACAACTACGGCGCCTCGTACCGCGGCGTCTTTCCGATCAAGGTCAACCAGCTGCGCGAAGTGGTCGAAGAGATCCTCGACGCCGGGAAGCCGTTCAACTACGGACTCGAAGTCGGTTCGAAGCCGGAGATCTTCGCCGGTCTCGCGCTGCACCAGGACCCGGAGTCGCTCATCGTCTGCAACGGGTACAAGGACGCGACGTTCATCCGGATGGCGATGCTCGGGCGCAAGCTCGGGAAGAAAGTCATCCTCATCGCCGAGAAGCTGTCGGAGATCCGCGCGATCGCGCAGATCGCGGCGGAGATGAACGTCGAACCGTGGATCGGCATCCGCGTTCGCCTTCTCTCGAAGGGAAAGGGGAAGTGGGCGACCTCGGGCGGCGAGCACGCGAAGTTCGGCCTCTCGACCGCGGAGATCCTCGAGGCGATCGAGATCCTGCGCGAGGCGAAGATGGAGTCTGCGTTCAAGCTGCTCCACTTCCACATCGGCTCGCAGATCCCCGACATCCTGACGATCAAGCGCGCTGTCCGCGAGGCGGCGATGTACTACGCGAAGCTCTACAAGATGGGGCACCCGCTGGAGTACCTCGACGTCGGCGGCGGCCTCGCCATCGACTATGACGGCTCGCGCTCGGAGTTCCACTCGTCGATGAACTACACGCTCGAGGAGTACGCGAGCGACATCGTCTACAACATCGGCGACGTCTGCGACGACGAGAAGGTGCCGCATCCGATCATCGTCTCGGAGTCGGGCCGCGCGATCGTGGCGCACCATTCCGTGCTCGTGGTGCAGGCGTTCGGCGCGATCGAAAAGACGCCGCTGGAGCCGCGCGAGGTCAGGACGGCGAACCACAAGTTGATCCGCGAGATCGAGGACATCGACCACCGCCTGAACGTCGCGAACCTGAACGAGTCGTGGCACGACCTGCAGCAGATCAAGGAGCAGGTGCAGACAATGTTCGAGTTCGGGCTCCTCTCGCTCGACGTGAAGGCGCGCGTCGAGTCGGATTACTGGGAGCTCGCCGAGCGGATGCAGTTGCTGGTGCAGGGGATGGACCCCGAAGAGGTCCCCGAGGATCTGCGCGACCTGAAGATCGAGCTGGCGGACCAGCACATCTGCAACTTCTCCGTCTTCCAGTCGCTGCTCGACCACTGGGCGCTGGGGCAGCTCTTCCCGATCGTGCCGATTCATCGCCTGAACCAGCGCCCGAAGCTGGAGTCGACGCTGGTCGACATCACGTGCGACTCCGACGGCAAGGTGTCGAAGTACATCGACTTCAACGACGTCCGCGAGACGCTCCCGCTCCACGAGCTCCGCAACGGCGAGCCGTACTACCTCGGCATCTTCCTCACCGGCGCCTATCAGGACATCATGGGCGACATCCACAACCTCTTCGGCCGCGTGAACGAGGTGCATGTCTTCATCGACCAGGATGAGGAGAGCGGCTTCTACATCGAGGAAGAGATCCCCGGCCAGTCGATCGGCGAAGTGCTCGCGATGACGCAATACGACTGGCGCGATATGGAGAAGCGGATGAAGTCGCAGATCGACGCCGCGATCAAGGCCGACCGCCTCAAGCCCAACGAAGGCATGCGCCTCCTCCAGGACTACGAGCGCGGCCTCAAGGACCAGACCTACCTCAGTTTCGACAAGTGACGGCAGGGCACGTGTGTCGCCGGTCACCGCACACCGGAATGGCGTTTTGCAACGATCCGTTCTGAATACGAGACTCAAGCACAGGAGAAACATCATGCGGAGAACATTCGCGCTCACGCTGCTGGTCGCGCTCGGTACGGTTGCCAATTTGTTCGCGGTCGGCGAGGCGCGCATCAATGGAAAGGTCGTCGACGCGGTCACGAAGGAACCGATTCCGGGGGCGACGGTCCTGATGACGTCGGTCAAAGGCGCCGGCCGCACGTTCAAACAGGAGTACAAGATCGACAAGGACGGGACGTACGCCATCTTCGTCCTCGACGGCACGATCAAGTACGACATCGTCTACTCCGCGCCGGGGCACGCGTCCGAGACGTTCAACGACGTCAAGCTGAAGCTCGGAGAGCTGAACAAGAAGGACGTCGAGTTGCAGCCCGCCACCGCGGCAACGACGAAGGCGGCGCCAGCCGCGAAGGCCGATCCCGCCGTCGTGGCTTATAACGAAGGCGCGCAGCTCGCCAACGCGGGCAAGGTGGACGAAGCGATCGCCAAGATGGAAGAGGCGGTGGCGGCGAAGCCGGAATTGATCGCCGCCCACGAGGCGCTCGCCAATCTCTATATTCGCAAGAAGGAGTATCCGAAGGCGATCGCCGCGGCGAACAAGGCGCTCGAATATGACACCGACAACGCCGACATGGCGGAGGTGCTGTATGCCGCCTACACCGCGACGGGCGACACCGCGAAGGCGGCCGAGTACAAGAAGAAGATGCCGGCGAATCCGACGGTGCTCTTCAACGACGCCGCGAAGCTGATCAACTCGCAGAAGGACAACGAGGCCGAGCCGCTGCTCAAGCAGGCGATCGCCGCGGACGCGAAGTTCGCGCCGGCGTACTACGAGCTCGGGATGATCTACGTCCGCTCCGGCAAGAACGCCGAGGCGAAGACGAATCTGCAGAAGTACATCGAGCTCGCTCCGACCGGCCACGACGTCGCGACCGCGAAAGAGATGCTCAACTACATCAAGTGACGAATATGAAGAAGCTCACCGTTGCCGCCGCCGTTCTCCTCCTCGCCGCCTGTTCGATGAACAACACGTCGGGGAACAAAGTGCCGGACCCGGAGGTGCGTCTCGATCAGACGAGCACCATGCCGGGGGCGGCGGAGTACGTGACGGGCGGCATTCCGGTGAGCTTCCGGCTGTCTGTGACGAACCGGGCGTCGATTCCGATCACGCTGAAGCGGGTCCAGGTGACGAGCGTCGGCGAAGCAGGCGGCTACGAGGTGCGGGAGACGACCATCCCCTTCAACCTCACGCTGCCCCCCGGTGCGAGTGACGCGGCCGAATTCACGGTGGGCGCGATCAGCACGGGCATGAACGTCACCGGCAACAACGAGCCGGTGACGATCCGCGTGATCTCCGTCTTCGACACCGCCGATGGCGCGCTGCAGACCGTCGCGATCCGCCAGGTCAGCGGGATTCGCTGAGTACGCCTGTTTCGCTCGGCTCGTACGCCAGGTTGGGTGCGAGCCAGCGTTCTGCCTCTTCGACGGTCATCCCTTTCCGCGCGGCGTAGTCGGTGACCTGGTCGCGGCCGATTTTTCCGACGGCGAAGTAGCGCGACTGCGGGTGGCCGAAGTAGAAGCCGCTCACGGAGGCAGCGGGCGACATGGCGAACGACTCCGTCAGCTGGATGCCGATCTTTTCCGCGCCGAGGAGCGCGAAGAGCGTCCCCTTCTCCGTGTGATCGGGTGACGCCGGATAGCCGGGCGCGGGGCGGATGCCTCGGTACTTTTCCGCGATCAGTTCGTCCTGCCCGAGGTTCTCGTCGCTCGCGTACCAACCGCGCCGCACGTCGCGGTGCAGTTTCTCCGCGAGCGCCTCGGCCAGCCGGTCCGCGAGCGCTTTCGTCATGATCGAGTTGTAGTCGTCGTGGTCGCGCTGAAACCGCGCGACGAGGTCTTCGACGCCGACCCCGGCCGTCACCGCGAAGCCGCCGATGTAGTCGTCGCTCTCGCTGATGAAATCGGCGAGCGCGAGATTCTGTCCGGACGCGGTCTCCTGCTGCTGGCGAAGCGTGTGGATCGTCGCGCCGGCGTCCGGCAGCTCGATGTCGTCGCCGTTCCGGCGCGCGCGCCAGATCCCGTAAACGGCGCGGGCGCGGATCAGCCGTTTCTCGATGATCTCGCGGAGCAGCTCGCGCGCGTCGTCGTACAGCTCCTTCGCGCGCGGCTCGTCGAGAATTTGCGGAAAACGTCCGCGCAGCTCCCACGCGGCGAAGAATGGCGACCAGTCGATGAACGGCTCGATCTCGGAAAGCGGCACGTCGTCGAGCACGTGAACGCCGAGGGTGGAGGGCGTTTCGATTTTCCCGAAAGAGATCGAGGGACGCCGCCGGCGCGCTTCGGCGAACGGCAGCAGGGCGACCTCGCGCGTCTTCTGTCCTTCGCGCAGGCGCGCGTACTCGTCGCTCGTCGCGCGCACCAGCTCGGGACGTTTGTCGTTGCTGAGGAGCGACGAGACGACGCCGACGGCGCGCGAGGCGTCGAGAACGTGGATGGTTGGCTCGCCGTAGCGCGGCGCGATCTTCACGGCCGTGTGCAGCTTCGACGTCGTGGCGCCGCCGATGAGGAGCGGCTTGCCGATGGCGCGGCGCTCCATCTCGCGCGCCACGTGCACCATCTCGTCGAGCGACGGCGTGATGAGGCCGGAGAGGCCGATGATGTCGACGTTCTCCTTCACCGCGGTGTCGAGAATCTTGTCGGCCGACACCATGACGCCGAGGTCGAGGACTTCATAGTTGTTGCAGCCGAGGACCACGCCGACGATGTTCTTGCCGATGTCGTGGACGTCGCCTTTCACGGTGGCGAGAAGGATCTTGCCGCGCGCCGACTCGCCGGCCTTCTTCTCCGCGTCCATGTAGGGGAGGAGATAGGCGACCGCCTTCTTCATCACGCGGGCCGATTTGACGACCTGCGGGAGGAACATCTTGCCGGCGCCGAAGAGGTTGCCGACGATGTTCATGCCGTCCATCAGCGGCCCTTCGATGATCGAGAGGGCGCTGGGGTACTTCGTCCGCGCCTCTTCGAGGTCGGGGTCGAGGTGCTCGATGATTCCCTGCACGAGCGCGTGCGAGAGCCGCTCTTCGAGCGTCCCGCTGCGCCACGCCGCCGCCTGTTTCTCGCTCTGCTGCGTCGCCTGCCCTTTGATCGAATCGGCGTACGTGACGAGGCGTTCGGTGGCGTCGGCGCGGCGATTGAGGAGGACGTCTTCGACGAGATCGAGGAGGTCCTTCGGGATCTCTTCGTAGATCGCGAGCTGGCCCGCGTTGACGATGCCCATCGTCAGGCCGGCGCGGATCGCGTGATACAGAAACGCGGCGTGCATCGCCTCGCGCACCGCCTTGTTCCCGCGGAATGAGAACGAGACGTTGCTGATGCCGCCCGACGAGTGCGCGAGCGGGAAGCGCTTCCGCAGCTCGCCCACCGCTTCGATGAACGCGACGCCGTAGTTGTTGTGCTCATCCATGCCGGTGGCGACGGTGAGGACGTTCGGGTCGAAGATGATGTCAGTCGGATCGAAGCCGACTTCGTCGACGAGGATGCGGTAGGCGCGCGAGAGGATCTCGATCTTCCGCTCGACGGAATCGGCCTGTCCCTGTTCGTCGAATGCCATGACGATGACCGCGGCGCCGTAGCGCCTGACGAGCGTCGCCTGCTCGCGGAACTTCGCTTCGCCCTCTTTGAGCGAGATCGAGTTGACGACCGATTTGCCCTGCGTCCGCTTGAGGCCCGACTCGATGACGCTCCATTTCGACGAGTCGATCATCAGCGGAACGCGCGCGATCTCCGGCTCGCTGGCGACGAGGTTGAGGAACTCCGCCATCACCTTTTCCGAGTCGAGCAGCCCCTCGTCCATGTTGACGTCGAGGATGTTCGCGCCGCCGTCGATCTGCTGCCGCGCGATCGCGAGCGCCGGCTCGAGCTCGCCCGCTTTCACGAGCTGCGCGAACTTCGGCGAGCCGGTGACGTTGGTGCGCTCGCCGACCATGATGAAGTTGGAGTCGTCGCGCACCACTAGCGGTTCGAGGCCCGAGAGGCGCAGATGCGGCTCGACCCGCGGCGGAACGCGCGGCGGGAACGACTGGACAGCGGCCGCGATGTCGCGGATGTAGTCGGGCGTCGTGCCGCAGCAGCCGCCGATGAGGTTGATCCAGTTGTTCGACGCGTACTCGCGGAGCAGTTCGGCCATCTGCGCCGGCGTCTGGTCATATTCGCCGAGGGCGTTCGGCAGGCCGGCGTTCGGATAGCAACTGATGTAGCAGGGAGCGAGCGACGCCAGCTCCTCGATGTGCGGCCGCATCTCGGCGGCGCCGAGGGCGCAGTTGATGCCGACGGCGAGGAGAGGAGCGTGCGAGAGCGAGATCCAGCACGCCTCGACCGTCTGGCCGGAGAGCGTGCGGCCGGAGGCGTCGGTGATGGTGATCGACGCGATGACAGGGAGGCGAAGCTTGTGGTCGTCGAAATACTTCTCGATCGCGAAGAGCGCCGCCTTGAGGTTCAGCGTGTCGAACGTCGTCTCCGGCATGAGGATGTCGGCGCCGCCATCGACGAGTCCGCGCACCTGCTCGTAGTACGCGCCGGCGATGTCGTCGAAGTCAACGGCGCGGAACGCCGGGTTGTTCACGTCGGGCGAGAGCGAGGCGGTACGGTTGGTCGGGCCGATCGAGCCGGCGACGAAGCGCGGGCGATCGGGCGTCGACGCCGCGTCGGCCGCTTTGCGCGCGAGCCGCGCCGCCGCGAGGTTGATGTCGTAGACGAACGGCTGGAGATCGTAGTCGGCGAGCGAGATCGCCTGCGCGTTGAAGGTGTTGGTCTCGATGATGTCGGCGCCCGCCTCGAGATAGAGCCGGTGGATCTCCTCGATGACCGACGGACGCGTGAGGCAGAGGATGTCGTTCGCCCCTTTGAGATCGCGATGGTGGTTCGCGAACTGGTCGCCGCGGTACGCCGCCTCGTCGAGCTGGTACCGCTGGATCATCGTCCCCATGGCGCCGTCGAGGACGAGGATGCGTTGGTCGAGCAGGCGGCGAAGTTCGGCGGTGCGATCGGGTTGCGGCATCGTAGTCTCCAGAAAAACAAAAAGCCCCGCGGCGAATTCGCGGGGCCGAGTCGAGTCGAACGTCGGTTACTGCCGGCTCTTTAGCTTTTTTTATCCTGGTTGCAAGCGGCCCCGCAAATCACTCCAGGTGCGGCGAAGCGTACCACGGCGTCAGGCGCGGAATCCAGCGGCCGACGTTGCGGCAGTACTCGATGTAGTCGTCGCCGAAGGTGCGCCGCAGCGCCGGCTCTTCGTGGACGAGGACGAAGATCGTGACCGCGACCAGGAGGATCAGCATCTCGTAAATGATCTCGATCCGGGCGGTCAGCCACGCTTCACCGATCAGCGCGATGCCGAGGCCGACGTACATCGGGTTCCGGACGAAGCGATACAGGCCGGTGACGACGAGACGCTTTGGGGGATCGAACGGCGCGGGTGTTCCGAGGCCGCGGAGCGCGAACTCGATCGCGCACCACATGCCGATCGCGAGACCGAATCCGAACACTGCCCACGCCTCGGCATGGACGACGTGCATCGGCCATCCCAGCAAGCGCGGAACCCACCACAGCCAGATGGATAGGAAGATTGTGCCGACCACGAGCGTGCGAACAAGGGCAAATGCTTTCATCTGATATCGTGAATTTATGTCCTCCGTCGCTGAAACGCCCATCGCCCATACCGAGCCGGTCAACGCGAAGATCCTCTCCGTATCCGAAGATCAGATCAAAGGATTCGTGCGCGATCCGTTCGGGGAGATCGCCGCGAAGTCGGGCGTCGACGTCGAGACGGTGATGGAGCGGATCCGGGCGATGGTGCGCGCCGGAACGATCCGCCGCGTACGCCAGACGCTCATGGCGACGAACCTCGCCGAGGGGGCGCTCGTCGCGTGGGTCTACCCGAACGACAAGCTCGACGCGGCGTTCGACTTCATGGTCAAGGACGATCCGTTCAGCGGCCACGTCGTCATCCGCAGCGCCGATCCGGCGACTCAGGGCGCGTCGTATCGCCTCTGGACGACCGTGAAAGTCCCGCAGGGCTACTCGATCGAAAAGCACTGCACGGAACTGGCGCGCATGACGGGCGCCGAGCGTTTCCTCGTCATGCCCGCGAACCGCATCTTCGCCCTCGGCGTCGGCCACGTCCGCCGGAAGGGGATGGAGCCGGGCTCGAAGTCCGACGAGCTGGCGGAGATCAAGGACACCGCGAAGGCGGAGCTGTCGGACCTCGAATGGAGGGTGTTGACAACGCTCAAGCGCGAGCTGGAGCCGGAGGAGATCGTCCGCGACGTGTGGAAGAAGCGTGCGGAGGAGGCGGGCGTTCCGCTCGAGACGTTCTACGAAGTCGCCGAGTCGCTGAACAAGCGCGGCGTCATCGGCCGCTTCTCGACGTTCCTCGAACACGTGAAGACGCTCGCCACGGGCGATCGCGTGACGCGCTTCAACGCGCTCTTCCACTGGGCCGTGCCGAAAGGACGTGAGATCGAGGCGGGACAGCAGGTCGGCCGCTTCCACATCCTGACGCACTGCTACTGGCGCGAGGGGGGCGACGAGTTCCGCAACGTGAACATCATGGCGGTGGCGCACGGAACGGAAAAGGAAGCGGTGCTCGCGCACAAGCACTCCATTGACGAACACCTCGAGAGCGTCGGCATCCCGGTGCTCTACACGAACGTCTTCTGGGGCGGCCGCAGCGAGATCAAGCCGAGCGAGATCTCGCCGTTCGCGTATCGCGAATGGTGTCAGAAGGTGGGGATCGATCCGGAGAAGATGCGCGAGCGCGCTTAAGAGTGCAGCTCGAACGCGACGTCCTTGTTGTCCTTCTCGGCGAGCTCCAGCTCCCACGCTGATGTGAAGAGGACGACCGCGCGGCCTTCGCTGTCGACGGCGAGGCGGGTACGGGATGGGAGTGAGAGTTTCGCGGCGGTGTCGACGTCGGTGTTGACCCAGCGCGCCATCGTGTAGGGGAGGGTCGTTACCGTCGTCTCGACGTTGTACTCGCTCTCGAGGCGCGACTGCAGGACGTCGAACTGCAGCTCGCCGACCACAGCGAGAATCGGCTCGGACTTGAGGCCTTCGTGCAGCGTCAACACCTGCATGACGCCCTCTTCCTCGAGCTGTTCGAGGCCCTTCTGGAACTGCTTCTGCCGCGTCACTTCCTTCGCCCGCAGTGTGGCGAAGTGCTCCGGCGCGAAGCGCGGGATCGGAGGGAAGTCCACCGGCTCGCCGGATGAGACGGCGTCGCCGATGCGGAAGAGGCCGGGGTTGACGAAGCCGATGACGTCGCCGGGATAGGCGCGATCAATCGTCTCGCGGTCGCGCGCGAAGAGGCGGTGCGGACGCGTCATCCGGACTTCGCGATCGAGGCGCGAGTGGTGGACGAGCATGTCCTTTTCGAAGACGCCGGAGACGACGCGCATGAACGCGAGGCGGTCGCGGTGACGCTTGTCCATGTTCGCCTGAATCTTGAAGACGAAGCCGGTGAACATGTCCGACGTCGGATCGACGTCGCTGCGCGGCGCGGGCGGCGGCGCGAACTCGAGGAGTGCGCGGAGGAACGGCTCGACGCCGAAGTTGTTGATCGCGCTTCCGAAGAAGACCGGGATGACTTCGCCGTGCGCGAACCGTTCGCGATCGAACTCCGCGCCGGCGCCGGAGAGAAGTTCAGCCGCTTCGCGGAGATCGGTCCAGGCGGTCGGCCCGATCGCGTCTTCGAGCGCCGGATCGTCGATCCCGCTGACGACCACCGGCGCGATTGACGCGCCGTGCTGCGTCCGCTCGAAGCGCAGAACGCGGCGATGCCGGAGGTCGTAGACGCCCTGGAAGTTCGGCCCGTTGCCGATCGGCCAGTTCATCGGAACCGCGCCGACGTGCAGCTCGCGCTCGATCTCGTCGACGAGGTCGAACGGATCACGGCCGGGATGATCGAGCTTGTTGATGAAGCAGATGATCGGGATGTGCCGCATGCGGCAGACCTCGAAGAGCTTCCGCGTCTGCGGCTCGATGCCCTTGGCGCTGTCGAGCACCATGACGGCGCTGTCGGTCGCGGCGAGGGTGCGGTAGGTGTCTTCCGAGAAGTCCTGGTGGCCCGGCGTGTCGAGGAGGTTCAGGCAGAAACCCTCGTACTCGAACTGCAGGACGGTCGAGGTGATCGAGATCCCGCGGGCCTGTTCCATCGCCAGCCAGTCGGAGGTGGCGTGGCGCTGCGCCTTCCGGGTACGGACCGCGCCGGCCACATCAATGGCGCCGCCGTACAGCAGGAGCTTTTCCGTCAGCGTCGTCTTGCCGGCGTCGGGGTGCGAAATGATCGCAAATGTCCGTCTGCGAGCCACTTCGCGGCCAAGCTCGGTCGATTCCTGCGGGAGCGCGGTCATGCCGGGGAGCGTTCCAACACGATGCGTCCGGCAACATTCCCCCCTTGACATCTGCACGAAATAGACTCATGTTGATGTGCGTTGTTGATGCACAGAGTGAGTGATTAATACTCATATCAGGAGATGAACGACATGACTTATGTGACTCGTTTCAACCCCCAGCGTCTCTTCGAGCCGTTCTTCGGCCGCTTCAACTTCCTAGATGACCAGCTCACCAGCGGTACGTGGGCTCCCCCGGTCGACGTCGCCGAGGACCAGAACCACATCCTCGTGAAGGTCGAGGTCCCGGGCATGGAGGAGAAGGATCTCCGCGTCAATTTCGAGGACGGCCTTCTCACCGTGAGCGGCGAGCGCCAGTTCGAGCGGAAGGACGACCGGAACTACCACCGGATCGAGCGCTCGTACGGCAGCTTCGTCCGGACGTTCAGCCTGCCGCGGACGGTCGACGCGACCGCGATCACGGCGGACTACAAGAACGGCGTGCTCGAGATCGCCATCCCGAAGAAGGAAGAGGCGAAGCCGAAGCAGATCCAGATCAACGTCGGGAACAAAGTAGTCAACGCGTAACCTGATTCATCTCGCGCCGGAGGTGCGGCGCTCGAACATCTTCCGTTCGAGTCGATACCACCGCTCCTTCGGCGCGAGCCGCACGGCGGCGTTGTAGTGCTCGCGTGCGATCTCGACTTCACCCATCGCTTCCGACACCGCCGCGATGTTGTAGTGAAGTGGCGCCGAATCGGGGGCGCGTTCCAACGCCCGCTTCCAGACGTTCCGCGCGGCGCCGAGGCGTCCCGCGTCGATCAGCAGCATCGCGCGATCCATGTCCGGCGCTCGCGCGTCGAGCTCGATCGACTCGCGGATGCGGCGCGGCGTCACCATCTCTGCCGCCTGAACGGCCGCGAAGTGCGCCGCCTGCTCCGCCGCGATGTTCCTCTCCTCGTCCGTCACGTCGGTGACGCGCGGCGACGTCCCTTCCCCGTGGACATCGAATGAGAAGAGCCAGCGAGCCGTCGCCGGATCGATGACATCCATACGCCCGCGGCAAACGGCGTCCGCCCAGACATGATGCCGCCGGATCCGCTCGCCCGCCGTCGTGTGCTCGCTCCCCTCGGCGCCTCGCTGCGTGGTGGTGCAGGTGAAGTGATTCACGCCGAGGTAGACGTCGGCCGGGTGCTCGCGGCGGATGCGCCGGATCACGACCTCGTCGGGCGACTCGCCGCGCAGCCTCTTGATGTGTTCGAGTTGCGTCACGATCCGCAGCGCTTCCGAACGATTCGTGCGATCGAGGAACGTGTCGAGAAAGGTGTCGATCTTCGGAGTGTCGCCGAGTGCGTAGATGACGGCGACCTCACTCCCGCCGAGGTTGTGGAGTGGTGCGATCGTCCGGACGAACGCGACGCGTGGCGCGGCGGACGCCGCGGCGGTGAGTGCAACTGCGCAGAGGAACTTTCGGAGCATCGTTCAGAAGCGGCTGGAGGCCCGCTCTTTCGCCGGTAACGATTCTAAACAGGTCGTCCACCAGCCGGTCTCGATCGTCTCGATGAATTCCTCGGGCAACTTCTCGTCGCGCATCTCGCGCGCCAGCGCCGCGTGGTCGTACTCGATCGGGATGAACTCGACCTCTACCTCGGCGCCGATCGTCAGCATCGTGTACCAGACGTTGGTTCGGCCGTCGTTCGCAGGGCGTCCGATGACGCCGGCGTTCACGATGTGCCGTCCGCGGTCCAGCGGTTTGTGCCAGTGCAATCCGGTGTGCGTGCAGACGATGACGTCCGCCGCGTGCTCGTCGCAGAGACGGTGCAGGAAAGGATCGGGAGACGTCGAACGCCAGAGGAATTCATTGATCCGCCGCGGCGAGCCATGTGAGAGGAGCACACGCTTTCCACCGATGTCGAAGCGCATCGACCTCGGCAGCGTCCCCATCCAACGCTTGTAGGCGTCCGACGTCCGCTCGGCCGTGTAGTCGTAGGAGATCTGCGCGTAGACGTTGTCGCGCGGGTCGGTGTAGCCGCAGTTGCAGTCGGTCGCGCCGCCGGCGAGCGACTCTTCGTAGTTCCCCTGAATCCCCGCGATTCCCCGCTCGATGAGCAGCTCCGGAACGCGATCGGGGTACGGCCCGAACGCCCCCAAATCGCCAAGGAAGTACGTGGCCTCGCTCCCTCGTCGACTGATGTCGTCGAGCGTCGCGACGAGCGCGTGGTAGTTGGAGTAGATCCCGCCGATGAGCGCGAGCCGCGTCACGTCCGGCATGTCACCCCATCCACCCAGCAGGTGTGGCAGGCGCCGTACGCGAGCGGGAACGGCTTCATCGTCTCGCTGATCGTGTCGCCCATTCTCGCCGCTTCGTAGTCGATGAGGATGGGGCAGACGTAGACGCCTTTGCTCGTGATCATCCGCGACGTCGAGCACTGAAGGACGCTCATGTCGGCTCCGTCCATGCCTTCAGTCGTGAGCCGTTCCCACGATTCATACGCGCGCGTCCGCGACTCCTCGGCGCCGATGCGGAAGAGCGACAGCACCTTCAGGCGCGGCTTCGTGAAGCCGAACGAGCGGATGACGTCGAGAAACTGCGCACGTCCGTCCGCCGTGTCGACGCCCTCGGCCGCAGTCGTAACCGTGATGACCGGATTGATCCCTGCGGCAGCGAGATTCGCGAGGCCGGTCATCACGCGATCCCAGACGCCCTCGCCGCGGATGGCGTCGTGCGTCTCGCGATCGAAACCGTCGAGCGAGACGCGGAGGTCGAGCGAGTATTCGCTGCGGTCGATCAGCTCACTGAGCGCGCGGCAGGTCTCCTCGCGGAGCAACATGCCGTTCGTCAGCACGGTCGCAGGTCCCTGCTGCAGCGTCGTGTCGAGGATCCGCAGCATGTCGCGGTTCATGAACGGCTCGCCGCCGGTGAAGTAGTAGTCGCGGACGCCGAGCCGCCTCGCTTCCTCGAGGCGCGGAACGATCTCCTCGAACGACATCATCTCGTGCGCGTGGTTCGTGGGCGAGCAGGAGATGAAGCAGTGCGTGCAGGCGATGTTGCAGAGCGTCCCCGCGACCTGGAACCAGACCGTGTCGAGCGACAGCATTGGAACGTGTGGCGTGTCAGTCATGAAGCGACTCGAGAATCGTTTCGACCTGCGCGAATCCGGTCTGCAGCAGGAACGTCCGGCTGCGGCCGTACGCGCGCGCGCCGATGAAGAAGTAGTTCGGCTCGCCCGACGCGAAGTCTTCCTTTGCGAGTTTCGGGACGCAGAGGCAGTCGGTGATCTTGGAGATCGCACGGTAGAGACGCGCTCCCCCTTCGCTCACCGGCGAAGTCTCCAGCGCGAGCTCGGTCGTGAAGTCGTTCGCCGGCCGATAGCCGGTCATCGCGACGACCAAGTCTGCTTCGACCCTGCGGCCGCCGGTCAGCTGCACGGTCGTGCCGTCAATCGACTCGATGCTCGCGCGGCGCTCGGTGCGGATCGTCTGCGCGAGGGCGTTCGCGGCGGCGGCGACGCGCTGGCGCTCCGGCAGCGGATCATTGGCGATCTCCTCGCACGGATTCCGATTCGCGGTGCGGACGGCCCACGTGATCTCGGCCCCCGCGTCACGCAAGACCAGCAGCGCGTTCGCCGCCGAGTGGCCGTGGCCGATGACGAGCACGCGTCTGGCGCGCAGGTCGTCCTTCCGCGCATCGAGCTCGCCGAGGGTGCGGATCATGTTCGCGCTCGCGGTTCCGCGCGCGTGCAGGGGAATCGGATTCGCGCTTCCGCTGGCGTCGAGCACGACGTCGGCTTCGAAGACTTCGTCCGTGCTCGTGAAGATGCGGAACGGTCTCTCCGCGCGCAACGGATGGCCGGCGTAGTCGGTACGCGTCAGTCCGCGGCGCGCGATCGACACCACGCGCGTGTTCGTCTTCACGTTCACCTTCGCCGCGAGCGGAAGGAGAACGCGGTCGATGTACTCGGGGCCCGTTAGCAGCGTGTCGTCATCGATGGGGCGATGAACGTTCATCCGCAGCGGCGTGAAGAAGCGCGTAGCCCCCCACGTCCGCAACGACGCTCCGACCTCACCCGCTTCGAGCACGGTGACGTCGAAGCCGCGCTCGCGCGCTCCGGTGGCGGCCGCGAGACCGATCGGTCCCGCACCGACGACGATCAGTCGACGCGCCACGATCAGTCCTTACGCGCGACGGTATTGCACGCCTGGACCCAGTGGGCAATCGTCCCGCCACCGCGAATGACGGCCGCCACGTTCACCGCCTCCGCCATCTCCTCCGGCGAGATGCCGCTGTCGGTGCAGGCGCTGGAGTAGGAGTCGATGCAGTACGGCTCCTGAATCGCGAATGCGACCGCGAGCGCGATGAGCTTCTTCGTCTTCTCGTCGAGCGCACCCGGCGCCATGGTCGTCTGGTACCAGTTCAGGAACAGGTCGAAGTGCTTCGGCGTGGTCTTCGAGATCTCGCCGAAACGCGCGAGGTCCTCGGACATGTAGTAGCTGGGCATGGCGTCCTCCGTTATGCGTTACGCGTTATCCGTTATGCGTTACGCGGTCGGGGGAGGAGCGCGGCCGGAGGTTCTGCTGGCTTCGAACGTGGTGATCGAAAACGCGTTGAGGGTGAACGTCTCTCTTGTTTCGAAGTAGTCCGCCCACGCGAGCTCGCGCGTGGCGCGGACGAGGTCTTCCGGCGAATCGATGTCGGTGACTCGGTCGAGGATCAGCGGGAAGGCGTCGCTGCAGCGCACCCCAACTTCGATCGAGGCGAGCAGGTCGTGCGCGGGCGCCGAGAGGCCGATCAGGTTGACCCCGCCGTCGGTCGATGGGGCGGCGACGACTTTGTGCTGATCGAGCAGGCGGAAGACGCGATCGAGATCGGGCGGTGGGGCGTCGATCCCGGCGACGATCACCTGTTCGTAGCCGTGGGCGAACGCGTCATCGGCAGCGTTGGCCAGCCGTTCGCCGAATGACTCGCCACGCTGGGTCAGCGTGAGGCGGTCGACGTTTCGCGCAATGGACGACAGGCCACCGCGATCGGCGTCTTCGCACGCGACGATCACCTGCGCGCCGGCCGCAACGGCGGCGTGCATCCACGCGGCGATCAGTTTGCGGAAGATCGCCGCCGTCTCGCCGCGCAGTCCCTTCGCGGCGGCTTCACGCCAAGGGGACCGGGCAAAGAGAACGACTGCGCGCGGGCGCATGGAATGTCGCAGTTTACTACGCGCGATGGAGCGGGCTGGCTCGATAGAATGCCGCGCGCATGAGGCTCAACGTTACGAGCGAGATCGGCAAACTGCGCCGCGTTCTCGTTCATCTTCCCGGGCGCGAGATCGACGACATGGTCCCGCCAATGATGGGGCAGCTTCTCTTCGACGACATCCTGTACGGCCAAGTCGCGCGCGAAGAGCATCGCCGCTTTCAGCAGCTCATCCGTTTCGTAGCCGAGGATGTTTACGAGATGCAGGACCTTCTCGAGGAGACGCTCGAGGACGAGGAGATCCGGCGCATCATTATTCGCGACTTCACGAAGCGGAACCGCTGCTCGCGAAAGCTGGTGGCGACGCTGAAGGAGCTCGCGCCGGCGGCGCTCGCCGAGGTGCTCATCGGCGGCATTCCGAACGAGCGGAAGCAAAGCGGCGACCTCCCGACGTTCGACCTCTTCCCGGTACCGAACTACTTTTTCATGCGTGACCCGCAGATCGTCGCCGGTGACGGCGTGATCGTCTGCGGCATGGCGACGCAGGCGCGGCGGCGCGAGTCGCTGCTGTCGAAGTACGTGTTCCAGTTCCACAAGCTCTTCCGCGACCAGTCGCCGATTCGCGTCGACTTCATGGCGGGAAGCGAGCCCGAACAGCCGATGCGCCGCGGCGCGCCGACGCTGGAAGGCGGCGACGTGCTCGTCGCGCGCCGCGACCTGCTCCTCGTCGGAATCACGGAGCGGACCTCGCGCGCGGGCGTGCAGTTCCTGGCGCGCGCGCTCAAGGCCAACGATTCCGCGGTCCGAACCATCATCGCCGTCGAGCTGCCGAAGCAGCGCTCGTTCATGCATCTCGACACGGTCTTCACCTTCATCAGCCGCGATGAGTGCCTCATGTATCCGCCGGTCATGCTGCCCGGCGGCGACGAGGCGGCGACCGTGACGACGATCGACCTCACGCAGCGGTCGCTCAAGTACACCGAGGAGAAGTCGCTGATTCACGCGCTGCGGCGGAACCGTCTGAAGGTCGAGCCGATCTTCTGCGGTGGGCGTAAGGCGGTCGATCAGCAGCGCGAGCAGTGGACGGATGGCGCGAACGCGTTCGCGCTAGCGCCGGGCATCATCCTCCTCTACGAACGGAACGTCCGGACGGCCGAGGAGCTCGCGAAGCACGACTACCACATCGTTTACGAAGACGATCTCCTTCTCGGGCGCACGGAGCTCGAGACGTGGACGGACAAGAAGTACGCGATCCAGATCCAGGGAAACGAGCTCTCCCGCGCGCGCGGCGGCCCGCGCTGCATGACGATGCCGCTCGAGCGTGAGGATCTCGTATGACGCCGCAGTCATCGCGCCTGGCGGTCGTCGCGTTCGGCGGCAACGCGCTGCTGAAGCCGGAGGACCGCGGCACGCAGGAAGAGCAGATTGCGCGCGCGAAGCAGGCGGCGCGCTGGCTCGCGGAGATCGTGCGCCACGGTTACAAGCTGCTCGTCGTCCACGGGAACGGTCCGCAGGTCGGCAACATCCTCGTTCAGGCGGAGGAGGCGTCGACGAAGATTCCGCCGCAGTCGCTCGACGTCTGCGTTGCGCAGACCGAGGGCTCGATGGGCTTCATGCTGCAGCAGGCGATCCGCAACCGGCTGGAGTCGATCGGCATCGGCGGCGAAGTGGCGGCGGTGCTGACCGAGGTCGAAGTCGATGTCAATGATCCCGCGTTCAAGCGGCCGACGAAGCCGATCGGTCCCTTCTTCACCCGCTACCGCGCCGAGGCGCTCGAGCGCGACCTCGGGTGGACGATGCGTGAAGACTCAGGGCGGGGATGGCGGCACGTCGTCCCGTCGCCGCGGCCTTTGCGGATTCTGAACATGAAGACGATCTCGCGGATGATCGGCGAGGCGTCCGTCGTCATCGCGGCGGGCGGCGGCGGAATCCCGGTCGTGCGCGGCCGCGACGGCCAATGGCGCGGAATCGAGGCGGTGATCGACAAGGACTACGCCTCGGCACTCCTCGCCGGCGAGCTCCGCGCCGACCTCTTCATCATCCTCACCGGCGTGGCCAAAGTGGCGATCGACTTCGGCAAGCCCTCACAACAGAGCGTCGACCGCATGACCGTCGCCGAAGCCGAGAAGCACCTCGCCTCCGGCCAGTTCCCCGCCGGCTCGATGGGCCCGAAAATCGAAGCGTCAGTTCAGTTCGTCCACGCCACCGGCAAACAGGTGCTCATCACCGACGTCGACCACCTCCGCGACGCGCTCGAAGGGCGCGAAGGGACGGTCATCGTCGCAGGCTAGGCGTCCGCGGCGAAGTCGTGGAGGCGAAGTTACGTCCTATGTGGCCGACGCTCTGGGATCGCCTCCAGCACGTCGATCATCGGACCGTGAAGCAAGTCGGATACGTCGACGCCATAGCGCTGGCGAATGCGGCGATCAGCCTCCGCTTCGGCGATGTCGAAATCGGTGATGAATGACTCGTCCGTGACGAGGCACTCGTCGTAGTCAAAGTCGAGAATCTCCGCAAAGAACTCGCGGGCGAAATCCTCGATCACATCTATGCGGTCTTGAGGGGCCAGTATTACAGTTCGAGGCGGTTGCATGTGTCGCCCCGAGGCTACCTCGGTGTTACTTAATTCGGCAATCGGGGCAGAAGGCGCGGAGGCGTTCGTAGGTCCAGATCCCGTAGTTGTGGCCGTCGGCCCAGTTGGGCTGGATGGCGTAGTTGCCGATCTGCTCCACGTTCTGTAGAACGAACGACATCGTCGTGTAGCGTTGCGGGCCGCCGCCGTACATGCGGCCGAAGAGGTCGGGCTCGCCGCTGCAGGCGGCGCAGGGACATGCGCGGCGGAGCTCCTCGAGCGGATAGTATGATTCGTGGCCGTCGTTCCAGACGACGACCAGCGTGTCGCCAACGATCTGAATTGAATTGGGACGCATGCCGACTTACAAGCTCACCATCGAGTACGAAGGAACTCGCTACTCCGGTTGGCAGGCGCAGGGTAACACGCAGAAAACCGTGCAGGGACACCTCGTCCGCGCGGCATCGCAGGTTTTGGGCGAGGTCGACATCGGCGGCGCGGGGCGCACCGACGCAGGCGTCCACGCGGCGGCACAGGTGGCACACCTCCGGGCGCGAAAGGCGATCGATCCGCAGCAGATGGTGCGGAAGATCAACGACCTTCTGCCGCACGACATCCACATCCTCCGCGCCGAGCGCGCGAACGACAAGTTCCACGCACGCCACGACGCCGTCTCGCGGATCTACCTGTACCAGATCTCCACGCGTCGCACCGCCTTCGCGAAGCCGTTCGTCTGGTGGATCAAGGACCGTCTCGATTTCGATGCGATGGCGCGCGCGGCGTCGACGCTCGCGGGCCGCCACGACTTCACGGCGTTCGCCGACAAACGGCTGGCGCCGGACGAATCGCGGATCGTCGTCGTGGAGCGCGCGGAGCTGGCGCGTGCGGATGACCTGATCCTCTTCCGCATCGAGGCCTCGCACTTTCTCTGGAAAATGGTGCGGAAGATCGTGTCGTATCTCGCCGAGGTCGGCCGCGGAACGGAGAAGGGCGACGTGCTCGCACAGAAAGAAGCTTGGCAACCGACTGCGCCGCCGTCGGGACTCTTCCTGGAGCGGATCCTCTATCCGCGCGAGACATTCGATCGGCCCCTCGAACCGATCGTTCCGGTGCGCTCATGAAAAGCGAGCACGAGATCGTCGCGCGGCTGCGCGAGCTCTTCCCGCGCGCCGGTGACGATGCCGCCGTCCTCGGCGAGCAGGTGATCACGGTCGACATGCTGATCGAGGACGTCGACTTCACGCGGAGCGTGCCGCTGCGCTTCATCGCGCGTAAGAGCCTCGCAGTGAACCTCTCCGACCTCGCGGCGATGGGCGCGCAGCCTCGATACGCCGTCGTCGCCCTCGGTCTGCCGCAGTGGGTGAACGTCGAAATGCTCATCGAGGCGCTCGCGGAAGCGGCGCGCGAGTACGAAATCGAGATCGTCGGCGGCGACCTCTCGCGATCCGAGAAGCTCGTCATCTCCATCACCGCGATCGGCGAAGCGAAGGAGCCACTGCGTCGCAGCGGCGCGAAACCGGGCGACCGGATCTACGTCTCCCGTCCGCTCGGCGGCGCGGCGGCGGGTCTTCAGTTTCTCGGCAAACCTCTCGACGACATGCCGTACTCGCTGCGCGAGTTCGCCCAGTCAGCCGTGCAGCGGCAGATCGATCCGGAGCCGGAGATCGAGCTCGGGATGAAGCTCGCCGGTCTCGCCACAGCGTGCATCGACATCTCCGACGGCCTCTCGACCGATCTCGATCACCTTTGCGAAGCGTCGAACGTCGGAGCGGAGATCGCGCGCGAGCGGATTCCGGTCTTTCCTGGACTGATCGAGAGCGGCCTCAATGTCCGCGACGCCGTGCTGAACGGCGGCGAGGAGTACGCGCTCCTCTTCACGTCGCGTCTACGCGAGTCGGAGCTGAGCACGCGCGTCGGCCGTCCGGTCTACGCGATCGGACGGATCGTCGAGGGACGCGGCGTCAAGCTCGATGGCGAGCCGCTGGAGCCTCGGGGCTGGGATCACTTCGCGTGACTGCGGCGCGCGATGTTCGAGGCGACGGCGCAGAGGAACGCGCTGAGGCCGAGCGTCGTCCGCACCGCGTGCGCGCGTGACCAGTTGCGCGTGAGCGACTGCGAGCGCTCGCTCGGATAGTCGCGCGCCGGCTGCGTCTCGAGCTCGCGGCTGATCGGCACCGTCACCATGATCGTCGACGCGAGCACGCCGGCGAGGCTGATCGCGGTCGCCGTGTCGAGCACGCGCCGGAACGCGCCGTTCCCGCGCGAGCCGACGGCGAGCGTCACCGCGCTCGCCAGTGCGACCGGCCCGATCGCGTTGAAATACCTCGTCTCCGGCGTGCGGAACGTCTCGTCACGCCCGAGCTCCTGTTCCCATCCGGGCACCAGCGCCGCCTCGCCGAAACCGAGCGAGCCGGCCAGGATGCCGGATGAGGCCAGATTCACAAATCGCAGTAGTGACTCAATCGAACGATTCACGATCGACAATTAGAGTACACCGATCGAAATCGCCGCAAAAGTGGAGTTGCGCCCCGGACGACCGGCGTCACCAGCAAAATGAGCACCCCGATGTGCATCATCGCCGCCGGGCTGCCGTGGACGAGGGCCCGCGGCAAGAGCGGAATGTGCGCCGGTTTGATGGTCCCGAATGCGATCGGATCGACGGCGTCCGCGAGGAGGCCGACGAGGAACAGGCAGCAACTGACCGCGACACTGAAGTGGAGTCGCGCGAGCGACCCGATGAACACCCCGAGAATCGCAGCCGCCGTGACCTCCGGCTGCACATGGCCTTGTGCGTAGTAGACAAGCGCGATCGCGAGGGCGGCGGCAGCGGTCTTGCCGAAGTTGCCGTTCCGCACGCTCGTCGCGGCGATCACACACATCAGCGCTGTCCCGATCGCGTAGTGCATCGGCACTTTCACGACGAGAAAGAGGAGCGGGACGATGACGATCCCGGCGCCGAGGGGGAAGATCGAACCGATGACGCCCGCGCCGATGCCGCAGAGGAAGACGATGACCAGATGGTCGGAGGTTATGTCGCGCCCTCGAGCTGCTTGATGCGGCTGACGACGTCGCGGTAGTTGGTGTTCATGCCATACACCTCCATGAACGCCTTCTGCGCGTTTTGCGTGTCGCCCACTTCGACGTACGCGTTGCCGAGGTCGTAGAGCAGGCCGACGTGCTCCTCCTCATTGATCTCCGGCATCTCGAGCCCTTTTCGATACCACTTGATGGCGAGCTGCGGCATCCCCTTTTCGAGGAAGCAGAGACCGAGCATCGACGCGCACTCGACGGAGCGCTTCGGGTCCTTCGACGCGAGCTGGAACTCGCCGATCGCCTCGTCCGTCAGCCCCATCTCCTTGTAGGCGATGCCGAGGTTGTAGTGCGTGTCGTAATCCTCGGAGTCGAGCTGCTGTTCGACGCCCTTCTTGAACTCCTTGAAGATCTCCTCGAGCGACTGCTCCTCTTCGGAGAGCGCGATCGGTTCCTCTTCCTCGTTCAGCTCCGATTCGAGCTCCGCCGCGAGATCGAAGAAGTCGTCCTCATCAGCGAACAGATTCTCCTCGGCGATCACGGGTGCTGCCGCCTGCGCCACCGGCGGCGCGGCGGGCGGCGGCGGAGGAGGCGCCAGAGGCGCGATGTCCTCGTCGTCGTCCGGAATTGCGGAGAGCAGTTCGCTCTCGATCTCATCACGCGAGAGCGTGCCGGGCGCGGTCTTCGTGGCCGGCGGCGGCGGGGGAGCGGCGGGGGTTGCTGCCGCATCGATCTTCGCGCGCCGTGCTTCGACGTCCGGATCGTCGGGGAAGCGGGCGGCGAGCGCATCGACGCGTTCCCGCGCGTCGTCGTACAGCTCCTGGCCGATGTAGAAGTCGACCTCTCCGATCTCCTCGGCGGTCGGACCGAAGCTCGTCGCCGCCTCGACGCCGAAGAACGGCTCCTCGATCGCAGTCTCCGGCTCCGTCTCTTCTTCGAGCTCGGCCGACAGGTCAGCGAACTCGATCGTCTCTTCCTGCGGCGGCGCGAAGTCGGCGACGGACGATGTGGAGACGCTGTCGATCTCGAACGCCGACGGCGTCGAGTCGAGGTCGAAGCTCAGCTCCTCTTCGGCAGTTTCGATCTCCGGCTCCGGCTCCGGTTCGAAAGCCGGAGCGGACACCGGTGCGGCTTTCGCTTCCGGCGCGAGCGCGTGGCCGCGCGCGAGGAACTCGTTGTTCACGGCCGCGATCGCGTCGTCGTTGCCGTTCTCCATGAGGAGATCGACGAATGCGAGCGCCGCGTCGCGCGCAGCATCGACGTCGCCTTCGTCGAGAAGGATCTTGTACAGCCGCTCGTGCGCCGTCAGGTTCGTCGGCGAGCGCTCGAGAACGGAGCGCAGATGCTCGGCCGCCTTCTCGGCGAGGCCATACTTCGCGAACACCTCCGCTTCGGTGAGGTGCTCGGTGATGAAGTCGAGATCGTCGCTCTCGTTGCCGCTGAGATCCGCCGCCGCGATCTCGACCGCCGGCGCGAGGCGCGACGGCGTAGCGGGCGGTGGCGGAGGCGGTGCAGGCGCCGGAGCGGGCGCAGGTTCGGGGATCGACGAGAAGTCGAGCTCCAGCGCCGGCGAGGAGTCGAGATCGAGATCGAACGACGGCGACGGCTCTTCGAAATTGAAGGACGGCGCCGGCTCTTCGATCTCCATGGACATCGAAGGCGACGGCGGCGGGAGCGGCTGTTCGACGCTCTTCTGCTTCGCCGGGATGGTGTCGACGCCGCCCATCTGCGACTTCACGAACTGCAGCTTGTTGCGGTGCTGCGCGTTCTGCGGCTCGCGTTGGATGAGCCGCTCGAGCACCTGGGACGCCCGCTCGTACTGCCCCTTCGCGACGTGCGCCTCGGCGAGCGAGTTCATCGAAGCGAGGATGTTCGTCTCCTCGTTCAAGCGCATGTAGACGCCGACGAGGCGTTCCAGCGTCGGCGCGTGGCCGGAGTCGACACGTAAGACACGGTTCAACATCTCGACCGCGGCGCCGCGCTCGCCGCGAGCGAGCGCCTTGTCGACGAGCGGCGCGATCATTTCCAGCGCGCCGTCGGCGTTGTTGCTCTTGAGGTAGATCTCGGCGAGCGTCTCGCGGATCGCCGGCTCGTCCGGATTGCCGCGCACCGCCCGTTCGAGCGTCGAGCGCGCCGACTGGACGTCACCTTTCGCGAGCTGGATCCGTCCCCACATGCCGGTCAGGCGCGGGTGATCGCGGTTCGCTTCGAGCGCCGTCTCGACGATCGAGAGCGCGTTGTCGTAGTCGCGCGCTTCGAGGAGCGCCGTCACCAGCGACTCGACGAGGTCGATGTTCCGGGCGTCGATCTTCAGCGCTTTCTTGAAGACCTGCACCGCCTCGTCGAGCATGCCGCGCTTGAGCAGCATCCTTCCGACGCGGTCGTACTCCTTCAGCGCCTCGGCGGTCTGGTTGTTCTGGCCGTAAAGATCGGCGAGCTTGACGTGAACGTTGATCGAGCTCGGATCGAGCTCCGAGATCTTGCGGTAGATGCTGAGCGCGTTCGCCGGGTCGCCGTGCTTCAGGTAGTAGTCGGCGAGGACCTGGTACTGACTCTTCGCCTCCATCGCGAGCCCCTGCTTCGCGTAGAGATCGGCGAGCTTGGCGTAGATGTCGAGCTTCGAAGGATCGAGCTTGTTGATCTTCTTGTAGATCGCGATCGCTTTGAGGAAGAAGCCGTCCTTCGAGTAGTGGTCCGCGATCTTGCCGAACGTCTTGACCGCTTCGTCGTTGCGGTTGATGCGGACCCAGAGGTCGCCGATGCGGTTCAGAGTGTTGACGTCGTTGGGGTTGTCGTCGAGGAGTCGTTCGTACTCCTTGATCGCGGCGTCAATCTTCCCCTTCGCGACGAGCTTCTCCGCGTTGGCGATGACCTTATCTCGTTGAACCGCCATCTTCCACACGTGAGCCGAACAGCAGCATCGGCTCGTCAACCCCTTCGAACGATCGTCTGTGTATCGGGCTGGGCCCGAATGTCCTCAAAGCCGCTTGGTGCTCTTCCGTCGCGTACCCCCGGTGGTGTTTGAAACCGTATTCAGGGTAACGCGCATCATACGACTCCATCAGCATGTCGCGGTAGACCTTGGCGACGATGGAAGCCGCGGCGATGGAGACACTTCGCCGGTCTCCCTGGATCAGCGGGATCTGCGGCATCTCGAGCTGTTCGAGGGTGACGGCGTCGAGCAGGAGGATGTCGGGGCGGAGCGAGAGGTCGTCGAGCGCGTGCAGCATCGCGAGCTTGCTGGCGCGCAGAATGTTGATCCGGTCGATGGTCGTGTGCTCGACGACGCCGACCGAAACCGCGCGCGCCCGCGAGAGGATCACGCGGCAGACGTCGAGGCGGTCTTCGTGCGCGACCTGCTTCGAATCATTGACGCCGAACAGCGTCGGATCGGCGTCGAGGACGACGCACGCGGCGACGACCGGACCGGCGAGACAGCCGCGGCCGACTTCATCCGTCCCCGCGATGCACCGAAAACCAAAATCGCGGAGCCGGCGCTCGACTGAGGACATCTCAGCGACGCGCGCCAGCTCCGCGAAGAGGGAACCGTAGAGTTTTTCCTCCACGGTCTTCTTGGCGGTCTTCTTAGCGGGGGCGCTTTTCTTCGATGCGAGCGGCTTTCCCGCGGAGTTCCCGGAGGTAGTAGAGCTTTGCGCGACGGACCCGGCCATGGCGTTCAACCTCGATCTTATCGATCGTCGGAGAGTACAGCGGGAACATGCGCTCGACGCCGATGCCGCCGGATACCTTCCGGACGGTGAACATCTGGCGCGATCCGCCGCCCTTGCGCGAGATCACGAGGCCCTGGAAGATCTGGATGCGCTCTTTGTCGCCTTCCTTGACCTTCACGTGAACCTTGATCGTGTCGCCCGGCGCGAAGTTGGGGAGGTCGGTCCGCGCCTCGCGCGACTCGACCAGTTTCATGATGTCAGGCATGACAAGACTCCGTTTTTGTCTGAACTGCAGGTTTTGGCAAGAACCGCTCAGGTAGGCGATTCCTTCCCGCTCCGTAATCTTCTCAGAATCTCCCGTGCCTCGTCATCTACTTCCGCATGCTCGAGGAGGTCCGGCCGCTTGGCCAGCGTCGCGCGAAGTGCCTGTTCTTTCCGCCACTTACGGATCTTCTCGTGATGCCCGCTCAGCAGGATCTCGGGGATCCGGCGGCCGCGCAGCTCCTCGGGGCGCGTGTAGTGCGGGTAATCGAGCACGCCGCTGAAGAACGAGTCCTCCTGCACCGAGCCGGCGTTTCCGACGACCCCTTCGATCATCCGGCCGACCGCATCCGCGATCACCATCGACGGCAGTTCGCCTCCTGAAACGACGAAATCGCCGATCGAGACCTCGTCCGGCTGCAGGATCTCGTGCACCCGGTGGTCGAAGCCTTCGTACCGCCCGCAGAGGAAGACCAGCCAATCCTTTGCCGCCATCTCCTTCGCGACCGCCTGATCGAACACGCGCCCCTGCGGCGTCGTCATGACCAGGTGCCCGCCGCCGACTGCCTCGACGCACTTCAACACCGGCTCAGCGAGCATCACCATCCCCGGCCCGCCGCCATACGCCTCGTCGTCGGTCGACCGGTGCTTGTCGCTCGTGAAGTCGCGCAGGTCGTGCACGCGGACGTCGAGCAGTCCCTGCTTGATCCCGCGCGCGATCACCCCTTCGCCGAGGAGCGCGTCGAACATCCGTGGAAAGATCGTGATGAAGTCAAATCTCATCGATTCCCTCGGGGAGACTGACGATGATCCGCTTTCCGGGGATGTCGATCCTCTTGCAGATCTCCGCGGCGAATGGGACGTCGAACTTGCGCCCTCCGCGTTCGACCTCGAGGAGCACGCCGCCGCCGCCTTCGTACGCATCGACCACTCGCCCACGCTCCGCGCCCGATTCGTCGACGAGCGTCAGCCCGATGAGATCGTGCAGAAAGTACTCATCCGGCTCGAGTTTCCGCGCCTGGCTCTCGGGAATCTCGATCGTCCAGTCGCGATAGAGCGCGATCTCCTCGGGTGTCTCGATTCCGGAGAACTTGAGGAGCGCCCGGTCGCCGTGGGCGCGCGCCGCCTCGATCGTGACCTCGCGGGTGTCGCTCTCGTCAGGCGAGACGAGCGTGACGTCGTGCACTTCGCTGAAGCGCTCGAACTCCGTCCAGGTCTCGACCGACGCCTCTCCGCGAACGCCGTGTGGCTTGCGGATGGCGCCGAGGGCGATGCGATCCACTTAATCGATGATATCGAGGCTGTAGCGCCGGCGCGACTTCTGGCCGGCCACCGAGAGGAGCGTCCGCATGGCGCGGGCAGTGCGGCCCTGGCGCCCGATCACCTTCCCGAGATCCTCTTCCGCGACCTCCAGCTCGATCACGGTCGAATCCGAGCGGTCGTAGGTCGAGGTGTAGACCTCGTCCGGGTGATCGACAAGGGACTTGGCGAGGAAGGAGACGAGGTCGCGCACCGCGATTACTTGGTCTTCTTGAGCAGCGACTTGACGGTCGGCGAGAGCTGGGCGCCCTTGCCGAGCCAGTAGTCGACGCGCTCGCGGTCGATCTTCACGTCGGCGGGGTTCTTCTTCGGGTCGTAATGCCCGATCTGCTCGACCGTCGCCGCGCTCGGCGTTTTCTGCGAGTCCGAGACGACGATGCGGTAGAACGGCGCGTGCGTGGCGCCACCGCGCCGGAGGCGAATCTTCAACATTCGAGAATGGCTCCTAACTTATTGGGCCCGCAATGCTACCGGACCGGGCGCGCAAACCACAAGAACTAGCCGAAGAATTCCGGCGGCATCCCCTTCATCATCTTCCCGAACTTCCGCGCCCCGAAGCCTTTCGAGAACGTCCGCATCATCTTCTTCATCTGCAGATACTGCTTCAGCAGCCGGTTGATCTCCTGGACCGTCGTCCCGGAGCCCTTCGCGATCCGCCGTTTCCGCTTCCCGTCGATGATCTGCGGGAACGCACGCTCCTTCTTCGTCATCGAGTCGAGAATCGCCTGCATCCGGACGAGCGCGTTCTCGTCGACGTCTGCCTCATTGATCTTGCCGGCGCCGGGGAGCATCGAGACCACCTGCGACAGCGGCCCCATCTTCTTGACCTGCTGGAGCTGCGAGCGAAGGTCCTCGAGGGTGAACTTGTCCTTGGAGACCCGCTCGGCGAGCCTGGCCGCTTCCTTCTTGTCGATCTCCGTCTCGACCTTCTCGATGAGCGACAGCACGTCGCCCATGCCGAGGATGCGTGACGCCATCCGGTCGGGGTGGAACACGTCGAGGTCCGCGTACTTTTCGCCGACGCCGACGAGCTTGATGGGACGATTGACGACCCCTTTGATCGACAGCGCCGCGCCGCCGCGGGCATCGCCGTCGAGCTTCGTCAGCACGATGCCGGTGACGCCGAGGCGGTCGTCGAATTCTTTCGCGGACTTGACGGCGTCCTGGCCGGTCATCGCGTCGGCGACGAAGAGGATCTCGCTCGGCCGCGTGTCGCGCTTGATCGAGTCGAGCTCCTGCATCAACTCGTCGTCGATGTGAAGCCGGCCCGCGGTGTCGAGGATGACGACGTCATTGAGCAGCGTCTTCGCCTCGGCGATCGCGTTCCGGGCGATCTCGATCGGCTTGCGGTTCTCGCCGATTTCGTAGAACGGCACGCCGACGTTCTTCGCCACGATCCGGAGCTGGTCGATTGCGGCGGGGCGGTAGACGTCGCACGGAACGAGCATCGGCCGCTTGCCGCGCGACTTCAGGTGCAGCGCGAGCTTCCCCGAGGTCGTCGTCTTACCGGAGCCCTGGAGCCCGACCATCATGACCACCGCCGGCGAGCCGATGAGCGCGAGGCCGACTTCGTTGCCGCCGAGGAGCGTCTGCAACTCGTCGCGGACGACTTTCGTGACCTGCTGCGCCGGCGAGAACGCCGTCAGCACCTCGGCGCCGACCGCCTTTTCGCGGACGCGGTTCGTGAAGTCTTTGACGACTTTGAAGTGGACGTCCGCCTCGAGCAGCGCGACGCGGATCTCTTTCAGCGCATTGTCGATGTGCCACTCATTGAGCGACCCCTCGCCGCGCAGCGTCTTGAAGACGCGATCCATCTTGTCCTGAAGGTTGTCGAACATGCGGTCAGCTTAACCGCGGGTGGCGCGCAGCCATTTCTCGAAGCCGCGGAGCGTCCGGAACCGGAGATAGTCCTTCTCGCCGCCGCTGCCGCCGCGCGCCCATTCGCCGCCGGTGATGACGGTCGTCGCCTGCTCCCGGCACGACTCGACGAGCTTGGCGAACTCCGGATGCTGGAACGGCTCGGGTGTGCGGGCGCTGAAGGCGAGGATCGACGGCTTCGTCCGCTCCGCCGCCTCGCGCGCGGTTGCCCACGGCAGCGTCGCGCCGAGGAAGTCCGTGCGCCAGTTGCTCCACTCGAAGACGAGGCGGACGAGGCGGAGCGGGAGGTCGTGCCATTCGCCCGGCGGGCAGGCGAGGATCACCAGCGGGCCGTCTTTGCGGGGCCGCGGCCGCAGGCGATCGAGCGCGTCGGCGGCAAGGTACGACGCGCGGTGGACGACGTCCGACGCGGCGTTGCCGAGGTCGCGCAACGCGTTGCCGACCACCCGGTCGAGGAACGCCGCGCGCTGGACGGTGCTCGACACATGCGGCGTCACGAGCTGCTTCACTGCCTCGGCGTCCCCATTCACGAGCGCGTCGTACAACGTGATTTCGGTCTCCGGCGGGATGTCTTCGAAGAGAAGTCCCTGCTCGAGCTGCGGCAGATCGTGCAGCGACAGACTGCGGATCGAGGCGAAGCGATAGAGCGCCGGGAGCGAATAACGGCGGTGTCCGCCGGGCGTCCGCACCGATTCGAGCTCCCCCTCATCCGTCCAGCGTTTGATCGAAGAAACGCCGACGCGGAACGCGCGCGCTACCTGCGCGCTCGTCCAGAGCTCGCCGCGATGGACCCGCGGACCGTCGGACATGGTGGCGAAATCCTACTGCCGCAGAGTGCGTTTTGCTTCATATATGGCGCAACTCGCGCTGAAGCTCGCCGACAACGTCGACGGCGAATTCTTCGTCGACTCCACCTGCATCGACTGCGACGCCTGCCGGCAGATCGCCCCGACCGTGTTTCACGACATCGGCGACCAGTCGGCCGTTTATCGCCAGCCGCAGACGGAAGAGGAGCTGCTCGCGGCGCAGAAGGCGCTCATCTCGTGTCCGACAGCGTCCATCGGGACCGCCTCGCGGCAGGACATGTCGCGCGCTCTGGCGGACCTGCCGGAACACGTCTACGAAGACGTCTATCGTTGCGGCTACACCTCCGAATCGTCGTTCGGCGCGTTCAGCTACCTCATCCGGAAGGAGAGCGGGAACGTCCTCATCGACTCGCCGCGCTTCGCCGGGCCGCTCGTCAAGAACATCGAGCGGATGGGCGGCGTCGCGCGGATGCTTCTGACGCACCAGGACGACGTCGCCGACCACGACAAGTTCGCGTCGAAGTTCGGCGCGAAGCGGGTCCTGCACCGCGACGACGTCCGCACCCGCACGGCGGCCGTCGAGCTACAGCCGTCCGGCAGCGATCCGGTCGAGATCGAGCCGGGACTCCTCATGATCCCGACCCCCGGCCACACGAAAGGCCACGCCGTTTTCCTCTGGCGCGACCGCTTCCTCTTCACCGGCGACCACCTCGCCTGGAACGAGCGAACGAGCCACCTCTACGCCTTCCGGAGCGCCTGCTGGTACTCCTGGAGCGAGCAGATCCAATCGATGGCGCGGCTGCTCGATTTCCGTTTCGAGTGGGTCCTCCCCGGCCACGGCCGGCCGGTCCACCTCTCCAGCGATCGGATGCACCAGGAGCTCGAATACTGCGTGGAGTGGATGAAGAAGCGTTAGGAATGCGCGTTGCTCTTTAGGGGGGCATGAAGCGCATCTTTGCTCTCTTCAAGAAGACCTGGACAGAGTTCACCGACGACAAAGCCCAGCGCCTCGGCGCGGCGCTCGCGTACTACACGATCTTCTCCCTCGGCCCGATCCTGCTGATCGCCGTCTCCATCGCGGGACTCGTCTTCGGCAAAGAGGCGGCACAGGGACGCATCGCCGCCGAGCTGCAAGGCGTCTTCGGCGCGAACGTCGCGACGCAGCTCAACACGATGATCGCCAGCGCGGGCAAGAAGGGGAGCGGCACGATCGCCATGATCATCGGCATCGTCACACTGCTGCTCGGCGCCGCCGGCGTCTTCGGCCAGCTCAAGGACGCGCTCAACACGATCTGGAACGTCGAGGAAAAGAAGAGCGGCGGAATCATGACGACCATCCGCCAGCGCTTCCTCTCGATGGCGATGGTCCTCGGCGTCGGCTTCCTCCTCCTCGTCTCGCTCGTCATCGACGCGGCGATCAGTGCGATGGGCCACTGGATCAGCGCGCGCTTCCCCGGCGGCGAGGCCGTCTTTCAGATCGTCCAGCTCCTCGTCTCGCTCGGCGTCATCACGGTCCTCTTCGCAATGATCTTTCGCTACCTGCCCGACACCGACATCGAATGGCGCGACGTCTGGCTCGGCGCCGGATTCACCGCGTTCCTCTTCGTGATCGGCAAGTTCGCCCTCGGCCTGTGGCTCGGGAAGGGGAGCGTCGGCTCCGCCTACGGCGCCGCCGGATCGCTGGTCATCCTGCTCGTCTGGATCTACTGGTCCGCACAGATCCTCTTCTTCGGCGCGGAGTTCACGCAGGTGTACGCGAACGCGCACGGGTCGCGGATTGGGCGGGCGCAGAGCGCAGAGCTTAGAGCGCAGAGCGCAGAAACGAAGGTCGTCACCGTCACGCGTCCGGTGCCGGTGTATGCGAAGGCGAAGAGCGGCGGCAGCGCCGGGAAAGTCGCCGTCGGCGGCGCCGCGGGACTCTTCCTCGGTGCGTTGGTCGGCAGCATCAGCGCCTTGATCCTCGTCGTGAAGTCGGCGAAGAAGCTGATCACGCTGCACTAGACTCGCCCCGTGCGCCACGCGAAGCCTTTCCTCATCGCGTTGCTCGTCCTTGCGGCGATCGTCGCGCTTTGGCTCCTTCCGATCGGGCCGTGGCTGAAAAGCTTTCAGGCGTACGTGAAGAGCGCCGGACCGATGGGATACGTCGTCTACGCGCTCGGCTACGCGATCATCGCGCTCGTCTTTCCGGGGTCCGTCCTCACCATCGGCGCGGGTGCGATCTTCGGGATCGTCGGCGGGACCATCGTCGTCGCCACCGGCGCGACGCTGACTGCCACGATCGCGTTCCTCCTCGCGCGCACGGTCCTTCGCAAACGTGTCGAACGGATGACCGCGGACAACCCGAAGTTTCGCGCCGTCGATCAGGCGATCGCGAAAGAGGGGACGAAGATCGTCCTCCTCGTCCGGCTCGCCGCCGTCTTCCCGTTCACCATCGTCAACTACGCCTTCGGCCTCACCGGAATCCGCCTCGTGCCGTACGTCCTCACCACCGCCATCGGCATCCTCCCCGGCACGATCGCCTTCGTCTACATCGGCGCCGCCGCCGCGTCCGTCGCGACGCAGGACCGCACAAAGCTGGCCTTCACAATCGCCGGGCTCGTCATCGCTATCGCGGTCTCCATCTTCGTGGCGCGAGTAGCGCATAACGCAATCAAGCGTGCAGGCGTCGACGACGCGTCGTAGCGATATGCTTCCAATCCCACGGAGGTAACCATGAGTAATCCCCTCGCTGAGCTGCCCAAACTCGGCCAAAGCGTCTGGTTCGATCAGATGGAGCGCAAGCTCGTCACGACCGGAAAGCTGCAGCAGATGATCGACGAAGACGATCTGCGCGGCCTCACTTCCAACCCGACGATCTTCGAAAAAGCGATCGCCGGCAGTGACGACTACGACGGCCAGTTGCGCGGGCTCGCGGCGCAGAACAAGACGCGCGAAGAGATCTACGACGAGCTGGTCCTCGAAGACATCGCCAACGCCGCGGACGTCTTCGAGCCCGTCTTCCGCAAGACCGGCGGCGACGACGGATTCGTCTCCATCGAAGTCCTCCCGACCATCGCGATGGACACCCAGGCGACCATCGCCGAGGCGAAGAGGCTGTTTGGAAGACTGCAGAGACGGAATGTGATGGTGAAGATCCCGGCGACGCCGGCAGGCATCCCCGCGATCGAAGAAGCGCTCGCGGCGGGCATCAACATCAACATCACCCTCATCTTCTCGAACGAGGTCTACAAACAGGTGATGGAGGCGTACCTCCGCGCGCTCGAACGCCGTGTCGAGCAGGACCTCCCGATCGCCGACCTCAACTCCGTCGCCTCCTTTTTCGTCAGCCGCATCGACACCCAGGCCGACAAACAGCTCGAAGCGAAACTGAAGGACGACCCGTCGCTCGAGCCGCTCCTCGGCAAGATCGCCATCTCGAACGCGAAACTCGCGTACCAGGAGTTCAAGAAAGTCTTCGGCAGCGAGCGCTTCCAGCGCCTGCGCGAAAAAGGAGCGAAGGTGCAGCGGCCGCTCTGGGCGTCGACCGGCACCAAGAACCCGAAGTACAGCGACGTCCTTTACATCGACTCACTTATCGGCGCCGACACCGTCAACACCATCCCTCCCGCGACCTACGCGGCGTACAAAGACCACGGCAAGCCGCGCCCGACGCTCGAGGAGAACGTCGAAGAAGCGGAGCAGGTGTTGAAGACGTTCGCCGGCAAGGGCTTCAGCCTGAAGGCGATCACCGACATGCTGACCGAGGAGGGCGTCAAGTCGTTCTCCGAGTCGTTTACGTCGCTCATGCAGACGATCGAGGCGCGGCGCGATGAAGCGATGCGCGGCCTCGCCGATCGCGTGACCCTGCATCTCGGGTCGCACCAGAAAGCGGTCGACGACGCCATCCAGCGCATCGAGAAAGAGAAATTCGTCGAGCGCATCTGGGCGAAGGACGCGACGCTCTGGAAGAACGACGACGCCCACAAGAAGATCATCGCGAACGCCCTCGGCTGGCTTGGCGTGGCGGAAGACATGACGAAGCGCGCGGCGGAGCTGCAGCAGTTCGCCGACAGCGTCCGCGGCGAGTTCTCGCATTTCGTCGTCCTCGGCATGGGCGGTTCCAGTTTGTGCTCCGAGGTCACGAAGCGCGTGTTCAACACGCCGAAGCTGCTCGTGCTCGACTCGACCGTTCCCGAGGCGGTGCAGGCGCTCGAAGACCAGATCGACGTCGCGAAGACCCTCTTCATCGTCGCCTCGAAGTCGGGCACCACCACCGAGCCGGCGATGTTCCACCGCTACTTCTACGATCGCGTGAAGAGCGTCAAAGGCGATCGCGCCGGCGACAACTTCATCGCCGTCACCGACCCCGACACCCAGCTCGGCAAAGACGCCGCGCGCGACAAATTCCGCAAGACGTTCATCAACTACGCCGACATCGGCGGCCGCTACTCGGCGCTCTCGTACTTCGGCATGGTGCCGGCGGCACTCGCCGGCGTCGACGTCGCGACGCTCCTCGACCGCGCCATGCACGCGGCGCACACCGCGACCGTGCCGAAGGCGCGCAAGAACCCGGCCGCGCTCCTCGGCGCCGTCATCGGTGCGATGGCGCTCGCCGGCCGCAACAAGCTCACCCTCATCACTCCGCCGCCGCTCGACACCCTCGGCCTCTGGGTCGAGCAGCTCATCGCCGAGTCGACCGGCAAGGAGGGGAAGGGCGTCGTTCCCGTCGCCGGCGAACCGCCGATCGGCGCGAACGACTACGGCATCGACCGCCTCTTCGTCTGCGTCCGGATGCGTGGTAGCGATCAGACAGCTCGCCTCCGCGAGCTGTCGAGCGCCGGCCATCCGGTCGTCGACATCGTCATGGAAGACCCGCTCGATCTCGGCGAGATCTTCTTCCTCTGGGAGTTCGCCACCGCCGTCGCCGGAGCGCTCCTCGGCATCGACGCATTCGACCAGCCGAACGTGCAGGAGTCGAAGGACAACACCAAGCGCCTGCTCGAGGAGTTCAAGTCGAGCGGCAAGATGAGCTCCTCGGGAACGCAGGTCTCGATCGACGCCGTCAACGCTCAGCTCGCGCAGGTCAAGCAGGGTGACTACGTCGCGTTGACCGAGTACTTCGGCCAGACGAAGAAGCGCGACGAATTGATCGCGCAGATTCGCGAGACCATCGCGCGCTCGCTTCACGTCGCCACCACGACCGGCTACGGCCCGCGCTTCCTCCACTCGACCGGCCAATTGCACAAGGGAGGGCCGGACAGCGGCGTCTTCCTCCAGCTCACCGGCGGCCCCGCGGGTGACGTCCCGATCCCGAACGAGCCGTTCGGCTTCGGCGTCCTCGTCCGCGCCCAGGCGATCGGCGACTTCGAGTCGCTCCTCCAACACAAGCGCCGCGCGATCAGCATCGCCCTCGGCCCCGACGTCGACAAAGCCCTCGAACAACTCGCGCAGGCGGTCAAGAGCGCCGTCGCGGCGAAGGTGTAACCATGGCGAAAGCGCAGTTCGGAATGATCGGGCTCGCAGTCATGGGCTCGAACCTCGCCCTCAACGTCGAAGAGCACGGCTTCAGCGTCGCGGTGTGGAACTTTGAACCCGAGCGTGTCGACTCGTTCATCAGCGAGAACCAAGGGAAGAAATTCACCGGCACGAAGACGCTGCAGGACTTCGTCGCCGCGCTGGAGCGCCCGCGCCGCATCATGATGATGATCAAAGCCGGCGCGCCGGTCGACATGACGCTCGACAAACTCGCGCCGCTCCTCGAGCCGGGCGACATCGTCATCGACGGTGGCAACTCCTGGTTCAAAGACACGCAGGAGCGGACCAAACGCGTCGAGTCGAAAGGCATCCACTTCGTCGGCAGCGGCGTCTCCGGCGGCGAGGAGGGCGCGCGCTTCGGCCCGTCGCTCATGCCGGGCGGTTCCGCGGAGTCGTGGAAAGCGATCCAGCCGGTGTTCGAGGCGATCGCCGCGAAAAGCGACTCCGGTCCGTGCGTCACGCACGTCGGCACCGACGGCGCCGGCCACTTCGTGAAGATGGTGCACAACGGCATCGAGTACGGCGACATGCAGCTCATCGCCGAGGCGTACGAGATGCTGCGGAAAGGCTTGGGGGCGAACGCGAGCGAGCTCGCGGACATCTTCGACCAATGGAACCGCGGCCCGCTCGAGTCGTTCTTGATCGAGATCACCGCGAAGATCTTCCGCGTCAAAGACCCCGAGACCGGCGCCCCGCTCGTCGACAAGGTCCTCGACAAAGCGGGCCAGAAGGGAACCGGCAAATGGACCGCGCAGGTCGCTCTCGACCTCGCCGTCGCCATCCCCACCATCGCCGCCGCCATCGACGCGAGAGTCCTCTCATCCATGAAAGACGAACGCGTCGCCGCCTCAAAGGTTCTCAGTGGAGCGCCGGCGGCCTCGCCGGCGGTTTCGGACAAAACCCAATTCATCCAGGACGTCCACGACGCCCTCTACGCCTCGAAAATCTGCTCCTACGCCCAGGGCATGGCGCTCATCCAGGCCGGCTCGCGCGAATGGAACTGGAGCATCGACATGCGCGAGATGGCGCGCATCTGGAAGGCCGGCTGCATCATCCGCGCGCGCTTCCTCGATTCGATCATGCGCGCGTACGAGCGCCGCCCCGACCTCCCGAACCTCCTCCTCGACGACGACTTCGCCAACCGCGTGCAGACGTCCCAGGACGCCTGGCGCCGCGCCGTCTCCCACGCGCAGACCAACGGCATCCCCGCACCCGCGATGTCGTCCTCGCTCGCGTACTTCGACGCCTACCGCAGCGCCGACCTCCCGCAGAACCTGACGCAGGCCCAACGCGACCTCTTCGGCGCCCACACCTACCAGCGCAACGACAAAGGCCCCGATGCGCCGTTCGTCCACACCGATTGGGCGCATATGTGAAACGTTCCGTACAAGGGGCATGAGACCCCGGTTGCCCCTTTTTCTCCTTCTCCTCGTTTCCCTTCCCGTAGCAGCGCAGTTTGGTCCGACCGATCCCGCCGACTACGAGCGGATGCTCGTGCCGGTCTCCGGTAGCACGCCTGGCGCATTCGGCTCCGTCTGGACCGCAAGCATCTCCGGGTACTCGGACAGCGGCGCGTTCTTCGTCCTGCCGTACTGCACACGCGGCCTCGTCTGCGGATACGACTACTACCTTCGTCCCGGCATCCCTTCCACGTTCACGGCGTCACCCGACACGGCGGGCGACTTCCTCTACGTCCCGAAAGCGAGCGCGAACGACGTCGACCTCGTCGTTCATGTCAGCGATTACATGCACCCGGCTGACAGCAACGTCGACGTCCCCGTCGTCCGCGCCGCCGATTTCCGCTCCAACATCCGCCTGCTCGACGTCCCCAGCGCCTCGAACATTCGCTCGATGCTGCGCGTCTACGGCTACCAGACAGGAACCGTCACCGTCATCGCGCGCGGTGCGTCCGGCCAGCAGATCAGCACCACCACCCTCACGCTGACCGGCGCCGATTACGTCTACAACGGCTTCCTGATGTACCCCGCCTTCGCCGGCGAGCCACTCTCGTTCGACGGGCAGAACGACGTCATGCTCGACATCACCAGCGACTCCGGATCGCCCATCTGGGCGTTCGTCTCCGTCACCAACAACGACACCCAGCACATCAACCTCATCGTCCCGTTCCGGAAGAACTAGAGCTGCGGTCGAAACACGTTCGCGATCGTCTCTTTCACGCGATCGAACGTGCCGCGCTTGAACCACTTGCGCAGCGTGATCTCGCGGGAGCGCGCGAGGTCTTCGAAGAAGATGTCCTCCATCCGCTTGGCCGTGCCGGTGTCGTAGATGTTCACGTTCACTTCGTCGTTCAGCCGGAAACTGCGGTCGTCGAAGTTCGACGATCCGACCGTCGACCAGAGGCCGTCGACCGTCATCGTCTTCGCGTGCATCATCGTCGGCTGATACTCGAAGATCCGGATCCCGCGGCGCAGCAGCCACTCGTAGTGAACCCGGCTCGCCTGACGCACGATCGGGACGTCCGTCTTGTCGCCCGGCACGACCACGCGGACGTCGACGCCGCGCCGCACCGCCCCCTCCAGCGCGCGAATCGTGTCGCGGTCGGGGACGAAGTAGGCGTTCGAGATGTAGATCGACTTCGTCGCGCTGACGATCGAGATGATGTACAGCAGCTTCACCGTCGAGCTCCCCTCGGACGGCGACGACTTGATCACCTGCGTCACCTGGTTCCCCGCGCGCTCGACCTCCGGGAAGTAATCGAGCCCGGTCAGCAGCTCGCCGCGCGACTTCACCCAGTTGTCCATGAACGCGAACTGCATCTGCGTCACCACCGGCCCTTCGACGCGCACCACCGTCTCGCGCCAGTGATCGCGCGAATCGGCGTCGCCGAGCCAGTTGTCGGCGATCCCGACGCCGCCCGAGAACCCGACGCGCCCGTCGACGATCAGCAGCTTGCGATGCGTCCGATGGTTGAACCGCGAGAGCGTGTACCAGCGCAGCGGGTGATACCACTCCAGATCGACGCCGTTGCGCGTGAGGAAGTCGATCATCTGCCCGCTCATCGTCGCCGAGCCGACCGCGTCGAGGATGATCTTCACTTCCACGCCCGCGCGCGCCCGTTCCGCCAGCGCCTCGGCGAAGGTGCGTCCGATCTCGCCGTCCCAGTAGATGTAGAACTCGAGGTTGATCGTCTTCTTCGCGATTCGGATCGCGGCCAGCATCGACGGAAAGATCTGGACGCCGTTGCACAGCACGTCCACCCGGTTCCCCTCGGACAGCGGCGCTCCGGTGAGCGCGTGCATCGTCTGCAGGAACGCCACGTCCGAGACGCCGAACTGATGCCGCATGTGATAGCGGATCGGCGCCCGCCGCCTCACGATCGGGAGCGCGGCGCGGCGCGGGTAGCGAGGCTTGTTCCGTCCGAAGAACACTAACGGTTCCGTATCAGCCAGAGGATCAGCACGATGGCGCCGATGGCGGCGCCGAGGGCGAACAGGAGAATGATCGCAAGAATCAGCGTGGCGCTGCCGACGATCTGGCCGGCCGACCGCGGCGGACGGCTTCGGTCGCGATGCCGCACGAGAATCTCGAGGTTCATCACGTTCTCTTCCCACAGCCAGTCGAACACGTCGCCGACGAAGGGAATCGCGCCGATCGTGACGTCGAGAATGATGTTGAACAGCATCCGTCCGATCTTGAGCGCGGGAACGCGATGGCGCAGCGCTCCGATGACGATCCAGGTCGAGAGCAGCCCTCCGACCAGGGGCCCGACGCCGGGGATCAGCCCGAGCGCCGCGTCGACTCCCACCCGTCTGCCCGTCCCCGGAATCGCAACCGCCTCGTCCATCAGGACCGCAAAGCGCCGCAACGCCTCGAGATCGCGCGGCAGAACTTCCTCCGGCCCGAGGACCTCAGGGATGATCGGTTTCACGAGGCTGACTAATGCAAGGACGTGACCGCTAGACCATAGAACGTCTGCGTCTGCCCACATTCGCGACAGACGAAGTGCAGCGAGTCCTTACGCGCCCACGGGTTCGGGTTGTCACAGACGGCACAGAGAGCCTCGGCCGGCAGCACCGCCCGCTCGCAGTGATCGCAAGCGAGCGGCATCCCGGCGGCATTCACATCTGTCTCGCAGCTCACCTCTTCGCAAACCGGACAACGCCAGCAAACCGCCATCGTTACGACAATACCTCGCGAATTAATATCGCGAAAATCGTAACACGAAAAGAGTACACACATCCCCGAGGTACGATCGTCATGCGATGACGTACGTGCCGAGACAGCAGTCGATGTGGCGTGCTGACGGCGAACTCCGTCAGTTCTTCGTCTACATCGTCTCGAACACCTCGATGACGCTCTACACCGGCGTTACGAACCATCTGCAGCGTCGCGTGCGCGCGCACAAGGACGGAGAAGGATCGGAGTTCACGTCGCGCTATCACATCGATCGGCTCGTCTACTTCGAGACGTTCGATCTCGTTGTCGACGCGATCGCGCGGGAGAAACAGATCAAAGGAATGACGCGCGCGAAGAAGATCGCACTCATCAAGAGCGTCAATCCAACATGGAGAGACCTCTCGGATGACTTCTCGTGAAGTGCGCGCGGCGGGAACAACCCCCGTCATCCTGAGCCGGCGCAGCGCGGCGAAGGATCTCCAAATGCGCTGCAGGTGGCTCGTGCTGCGCATTTTGAGATCCTTCGCCGTCTACGCGGCTCAGGATGACGGGAGGGAGGCTCACTCCTTCGCGGCCACCTTCGCCCACGCGTCCTTCAGCGTCACGGTGCGGTTGAACACGACCTTCTCCGAAGAAGTATCGGGGTCGACGCTGAAGTAGCCGAGGCGCTCGAACTGGTAGTGGGAGCCGGGGGAGGCGGTGCGAATGGAGGGTTCCAGCTTGGCGTGGACGATCGTCTCGAGCGAACGGGGGTTCAGGTTCAGCAGAAAGTCGCCGCTGGCCTCGGGGTCCTCGACGTTGAACAGCCGGTCGTAGAGGCGTACCTCGCAATCGACGGCGTGAGCGGCGGAGACCCAATGCAGCGTCGCCTTCGGGCGACGTCCGTCGGGCGCATCGCCCCCGCGCGTCGCGGGATCGTACGTGGCGCGAATTTCTACGACCTCGCCGCGCTCGTCCTTCACGACGCCGGTGCAGGTGATGAAGTACGCGGAACGGAGCCGCACCTCGCGTCCGGGAGCCAGCCGGAAGAACTTCTTCGGCGGATCCTCCATGAAGTCATCGCGCTCGATGTAGACGACGCCCGAGAACGGCACTTTGCGCGTGCCGGTCGACGCGTCCTCCGGATTGTTCGGCGTCTCGAACCACTCGCCGTCGCCGGAGTAGTTCTCGATGACGACCCGCAGCGGATTGAGAACGCCCATCACGCGCGGCGCCGTCTTGTTCAGATCCTCGCGGACGCAGAACTCCAGCAGCCCGACGTCGATCACGTTCTCCCGCTTCGCCACGCCGACCCGCTCCGCGAAATTGCGGATCGACGCCGGCGTGTAGCCGCGCCGCCGCAGACCGGCGATCGTCGGCATCCGCGGGTCGTCCCAGCCGCTGACGTGCTTCTCATTCACGAGCCGCAGCAGCTTCCGCTTCGACATCACCGTGTAGTTCAGATTCAGCCGCGCGAACTCGTACTGCCGCGGGCGCGACGGCACGCGGACGTTCTCGATCAGCCAGTCGTACAGCGGCCGGTGATCCTCGTACTCCAGCGTGCAGAGCGAGTGCGTGATGTGCTCGATCGCGTCCGACAGCGGATGCGCGTAGTCGTACATCGGATAGATCGGCCACGCATCGCCGGTGCGGTGGTGCCCTGCGTGGCGGATCCGGTAGAGCACCGGATCGCGCATGTTGATGTTCGGCGACTGCATGTCGATCTTCGCCCGCAGCACCTGCGAGCCGTCGGGAAACTCGCCGGCGCGCATGCGGCGAAAGAGGTCGAGGTTCTCGTCCACGCTCCGGTCGCGATACGGCGAGTTCGTCCCCGCCTCCGTCAGCGACCCGCGCATGGCGCGGATCTCGTCGGCGGTCGAGCTGTCGACGTACGCCTTCCCGTCGCGGATCAGCTCCTCGGCCCAGTCGTAGAGCTGCTGGAAGTAGTCGGACGCGTGGTAGAGGTGCGAGCCCCAGTCGAAGCCGAGCCAGTGGACGTCGTACTCGATCGCGTCGACGTACTCGACCTCCTCCTTCGTCGGATTCGTGTCGTCGTAGCGGAGATTGCAGCGTCCGCCGTACTCCGCGGCGACGCCGAAGTTCAGGCAGATCGACTTCGCATGCCCGATGTGCAGATACCCGTTCGGCTCCGGCGGAAAGCGCGTGATCACGCCCGTCTGCCGCCCCGCCCGGAGGTCCTCCTCGACGATCTCCCGTATGAAGTCGAGGTTTCGCGGTGGTGCTTCGGTGGTCATCAGGGTCGTTTATACGATCGGCCGTACCCCGTCAATTCCCGGCTTAGAATCACAGCATGCGAACCGCAATTGCCGCCGCGCTCCTCCTGATCGCCACTTCCGCTTTCGCCGCTTCCGACTTCGACGCCGTGATCGCGAAGACGATCAAGACGTATGGCGGGGAGGCGGCGTGGAAGAAGGTCGCCTCGATCCATGAGGCCGGAGTCGTCGACTCGCCGATGAGCGGCGAGGGGAAGACGACGCGCGACTGGCAGCAGGGGAAGAAGCTGCGCGTCGACATCCAGTACGCGAAGAACCACGAAGTGCGCGACCTCGACGGCGACAAAGGATCGCGCAACGGCACACCCGTCACCGGGATGGGCTACGACGCGATGGTGCTGCAGTGGGCGCGCCTCGCGATCCCCCTGATGCTCATCGAGCATCGCGCCGAGCTGAAGGACATGGGCGAGAAGGACGGACTGCGCGTCATCGAGATCCCGATCTCGAGCACGTTGACCGTCATGGCCGCCATCGATCCGAAGACCGGCTACATCGTCCGTTCCGGCAGCGAAGGGATGGGGATGAAGTTCGTCACCGAGTACCATGACTACAAGACGTCCGGCGGCCTCCTCTTCGCCTGGCGCGAGGAGAACTTCGCGCAAGGCACTCGCACCGGCGCCACGACACTCAACGCGATCGAAGTGAAGTGACTCCCTGGCTCATCTACGGCGCCAACGGCTACACCGGCGAGTTGATCGCGCGGGAGGCGGTGCGGCGCGGGGAGCGGCCTGTCCTTGCGGGACGGAGTCGCGAGAGCATCGAGAAGCTCGCGAACGAGCTCGGATGCGAGGGGCGGGTGTTCGACCTGAACAAACCGGACCTCAGCGGAGTGCAGCTAGTCCTCCACTGTGCCGGACCGTTCATCCAGACCAGCAAACCGATGGTCGACGCGTGTCTCGCCGCCGGCGTGCACTACCTCGACATCACCGGCGAGATCGGCGTCTTCGAGTCGATCCTCGGCCGGAATGAAGAGGCGGAGAAGCGCGGCGTCACGCTCCTGCCGGGAGTCGGCTTCGACGTCGTCCCGACCGACTGCCTCGCCGCGATGCTCGCCGAGCGGATGCCCGACGCCACGCACCTCGCGCTCGCGTTCTACCCGAAAGGGACGTCACTCAGCCGCGGCACGACGAAGACGATGCTCGAGTCGATCGGCGAAGGGGGCGCGATCCGCGAGAACGGGAAGATCGTCCGCGTCCCGATGGCGTTCGACGTCCGCGAGGTGCCGTTCTCGATCGGCACCCGCACCGCGATGACGATTCCCTGGGGCGACATCGCCACCGCGTACCGCACGACCGGAATCCCGAACATCCGCGTCTACGTCGCGACACATGCGAAGAGCGTGAAGCGGATGCGCCTCATGCGTCCGCTGCTCCCGATCGCCGGACTCAAACCGGTCCGCCGCCTGCTGCAGAAATTCGCGGACCGCCGCAGTGGCCCCGACGCGCGGATGCGCGCGAATGCCAGAATGTATTTGTGGGGTGAGGTGAGGAACGCGAGCGGGGCTGCTCGCTCGATGACCATGACGACGCCCGAGGGTTACGCCTTCACGGTCGTGTCGGCGCTGAACGCGGTGGAGCGCGTGCTTCGCAGCACGCGCCCCGGTGCATTCACTCCCGCGAAACTGCTCGGTGCCGACTTCGTCGCCACCGTGCCACGCGTCGTGATTGACGCGTAACGACTATCGACGACGACTAGCGACGTCCGCGGTGGCCGCCGCCGAAATGGCCGCCGTGATATCCGCGGAAGCCGAAACCGAAGCCGATCGACAGACGCGGGGCGTACCAGAACGGGTCATACCAGTACGGATCGTAGTAGCCGTAGTAGCCGTAATACGGCGCCGGCTGCACGTACACCCGCTCCTGCACCACGCGGTCGCCGTCGCGACGATCGCCGCGGTCATACGAGCCGTCCATCATCGCGTCGATGACCGCCTTCGACACATGCGCCTCGTTGAGCGCGATGATCGTGTCGGCGTTCAGCACGTAGCGGTCGCGCGACTGGTGGATGAAGCGAATGATCGACTCATCGCTCACACCCGCCTGCGACATCCGGATGACGTCGTCGATCACCGTGTGACGATCGCGTTCATAGTTGGCGGAACGGTTGTCGCGATTCTCGTCGAGCGCGAACACCGGCACCGCACCAATCAGAATTACCAAAACAGCAAGAGAAGTCAGTCGCTTCACTGCGAGTCTCCTTTCGAGGTTCCCATCTCACATGCGACCGATGAGCCAGTCGGTTGCTCTCTGTAACCTGATTCGACACCCGCAACTTCCTCCTCTGGCGAGGACATAGGTGTCTGCTGAAGGCTACGGGATACCCACCTTACAATTGCCCGCTCGAATGACCACTCGCGAACAACTCGACGAGATCCTGCGCGCGCGCAGCGGCGACCTGCAGCAGACGCCGTACGCCGTCCTGCTTCTCGCGCTGGCGCTTCGCGAACGGACCGCCGTCCTCGAGCTGCGGCGAACCCCGCTCGAAAAGAAAATCGTTTTCGACGGCGGCTCGCCCGTCGACTGCCGCTCCAACATCGCCACCGAAACGCTCGGACGATTCCTCGTTGCGCAGGGCCGCATCTCCGAGCAGGACTGCCACGCCGCGCTCAATCAGTCGACCTCCCGCGGAGTCCCCCTCGGCGAGATCCTCATCGAGCGCAAGCTCCTCGCGCCGACCGAGCTCTATCGCGTCCTGCAGCAGAACCTCGGGCGCAAGCTCCTCGAGCCGTTCAGCTGGAAGAGCGGCAGCTGGTCGATCTCGTACGACGTCCCGCCCACCTCCTCGGCGCTCCGCGTCAAAGCTCCGCAGCTGATCGTCACCGGCATCGTGAAGGTCGAAGAACAGGAGAGCGCCGACGCCGCGGTCTCGATCGCAAACGGCAAACACCTCGCGATCGCCTCCGAGCCGCTCTTCGCCCTCGGCGACGTCCGTTTCACGAAAGAGCAGCAGAGCGTCATCGACGCCGCGAAGAAGGGGACGGCGTTCGACGTCATCCGCGAGAAGTCGGGCATCGATCCCGAGGACCTCAATCGCATCGTCTACGCGCTGATGCTCCTCGGCATCGTCAGCGTCACCGACCAGCCGGTCGTCTGGATGCCGCCGTTCGAGACGAAGGCGGCGCCGGTCGTCGCGGCACCCTCCCCTCCTCCCGCTCCTTCCACGAGCGCCGAAGAGGTGATGGACGCGTACTTGTCGTTCCGGCGCAAAGACGCATTCGATTTTCTCGCGGTGCCGGAGGAGGCGTCGCTGCCGGATGTCATCCGCGCGTTCGTGACCGCGTCCCAGAAGTTCCAGCCGTCGAACTTCCCCGAGAGCGCGCCCGACGGACTGCGCGACAAAGCGCAGGAAGTCTTCCTCGCCGCCGCGCGCGCCTACGCGGAGCTCGCCGATCCCGACCGGCGCGAGCGCCTGATCAAGCGCCGCCAGAAACTGCGCGAAGAAGAAGCCGCCGCCGCGCAGCGGAGCGCCGCCGCGCTCATCGACCCCGAGGAGCTGTGCAAGACGGGGAGGGCGATGATGGCGGCCGGCAAGACGCGCGAAGCGCTGTCGTCATTCGAGATGGCGGCCGAGTGCGACGCGCAGAACGGAACGTATGCCTCCGAAGTCGCCTGGTGCCGCTACCTCCTCCGCGTCTCCCCCGCGCCGATGGTGATGAAGATGCTCAAAAACGCCATCCGCATCGACCCCAACGCCTCCGTCGCCTACCTCTACGCCGGCCAGATCCAGTCCGTCCTCGGCCACCGGCTCGAAGCCGAGGCCTTCCTCAACCGCGCCGCCATGCTGATGCCAAAGGACCTGCGCGTGGTGGAAGCGTTCAAGCGACTGCCGAAGTAGCCAACCCCGGCGGGAACACGAACCCCTCATCCGCCTGTCGGCACCTTCTCCCCTCTCACGAGGGGAGAAGGACGCTCGTGGGGTAGATCTCGCGAGATCTGTCAATTCGAGACCCTTCTCCCCCGGTGACGGGGGAGAAGGTGCCGACAGGCGGATGAGGGGGCTGCGGCTTGTGCGACGACGGCGCACGATGACGGATTGCTCAGTCCCGGTGCTCGGACGGCTGCAACGTCTCCGCCCCCTCGATCAGCCCCACGAGCTGCGTCGGGTCATGTACCAGGATCGGCAGGTGCTGCGTACAGATCCGAAAATCGCCGCCGCGATACTCCAGCGCGATCAGCGGCACCGCCTCGGCGGTGCGTTGGCAGAAGATGCAATTGGGTACGTCCATGACCGCATGGTGCGCGAGAAGCGCAAGCGGCGGAATGACGGTCGTCATACCATTGTGACCATGGAACGAGTCACCGGCATCGGAGGCGTCTTCTTCCGCGCGCATGATCCCGCGGCGCTGAAGGAGTGGTACGCGAAGCACCTCGGCGTTGGGCCGGCGTCGCCGGACAACCCGCACGAGCCGTGGGAGCAGGGGGCCGGACCGACCGTGTTCGAGCCGTTCCCGGCGAACACGAAGTACTTCGACCGCGAGTCGCAGCAGTGGATGATCAATTTCCGTGTCGGCGACCTCGATGCGATGGTCACCCAGCTCCGCGACGGCGGCATCGAGGTGACCGTCGCTCCCGAAGAATCGTACGGCCGCTTCGCCCGCCTCCACGATCCGGAAGGAAATCCGATCGAGTTGTGGCAGCCGCTTTAGAGATCCAGACCGGCGTCGTTGGCGGCACGCACGAGTAGATCGTCGACCCGTTGCTCCCTGGCGCGTCGCACCAGAGCGGCTCGATCCAGGTTCAACGCCACCGTCTTGAGAATGGAAACGACGTCACGCCACTGGCGCGAAGATGACTCGCCGCCTGCGCGATACCAGAGCAGTTTCCGAACGACGAGATCCTCCGCGGAGTAGAAGTAAAGCGGCGGTCCGCCGGGCCGGGCCTCGAGCGCCTCGCGGCGTGCGATCTGTTCGCGCCCGAGAGGCTCCGCGATGAAAAAGTCGACCTTCATCGCTGAATGAAAGTGAATCGCGTTGAAGCTGCGGAGGTGCCGGACGGCGTCGATCGCATCGCCTTCGTCGACGTAGAAGTCGGGAGCGAGCTGTTTGACGAGCTCCTGCACCTTCCCCGTGTCGGCGTCGATCATGACGTCGAGATCGAGCGTCGTCCGCGGTTCCGCGATCACTGAAGCCGCGACAGATCCCCCGATAACGTACGGAATGCCGAGCCGCTCCAGAGCCTCTGCGACGATTGCCGCGATGGTCAGCGGATCGATCGGCGTCACGGCTCGTCGGGCACCCAGCCCCAGATTTTGCGGACGACGTCGTTCCCGAGCCGCCGTGCCGCCATGCGGAGGCGCAGCTCGTCGTCGGTCGCGTTCGGATACTGCCTGCGCAGGCCCGCCATCGCGAGCTCCTGCACGGCGAGGGTCATTTGCGTGAAGACCTCGGCGCGCTGCTGCACCGTCATGCGGCGCAGGATCTCGAACTGAACCTCGTCAGCGCGCTCGCTCGTGTCCGCAGGACGGCCGGTGGCCATGCGGCCGATTCTACTCGCCGATGTGCGTCGCCTGACGCGCGATCAGCTTCCAGGCGCCGTCGAGGTCGCGCCAGACGTCCGTGAAGCGGCGGCGGATGACGGCGGGTGCGCCGGGGTTCTTCACGGCGTCTTCGCCCATCACCACCACCACGTCGCCGTGGCGCGCGATCTGTTCGATCCTCTGCTCCATCGACTCGTGCCGGATGATGCCGCGCTGCAGCAGGTCGAGCACCTGCTCGCGGCTGTTGATCCGGTTGAGCGGCGAGTTGACCGCGAGGTCATCGGCAAACATCTTTCGCAGCCGCTCGACGTCCTGTGCGAGAAAGGCGAGACGGCATTCGTCTTCGATTTGTCGGATTTCAGTTTCCCAGGCGGACATGGCCGCGAATGATAGCTACCGCTGCGTGAAAAGTACGAGCAGCAGCGCGATCGCGCCGGGCAAGCCCTGAACGAAAAGGATCGAGCGCTTCGCCGTCATCGCGCCGACGATGCCGGCGATGATGACGAAGCTGAGGAAGAAGACCTTGATCGCGAACGCGCCATCGTGCGCGACGAGACCCCAGATCAGGCCGGCCGCGACGAAGAGGTTGTAGACGCCCTGATTCGCCGCGAGCGCCGCGGAGTCCTGCGCCTTCTCCGGCGTGAGCCCGAAGACGCGCCGTCCGGCCGGTTTGGTCCAGAGCAGCGACTCCAGGACGAAGAAGCCGACGTGCAGCAGCGCCACGAAGGCGACGAAAACATTGGCGACGAGACTCACCGAATCAGTGTAGCTGCAGAAACCTATAAGAAAGGTATTGACACGAGAAAATCACAGGCGCATACTGCGCGCCCTTTTAATGACAATGAACGCAAGGAAACTGTACTTCCAGATCGGCCCTTATTGCGCCGGAGGTGTCGCGAGTCCGTAGATTCGTCCAGAATCTTTGCTCTCGCGAGCCCCTTCGGCACTGACGTCGAAGGGGCTCTTTGTTTTTGGGGATAAGACCGTCCGGGTCCGTGCGGCGCGCTGTGCACTCGTATACGAGTCTGTACTGCGCGTTCCGTCTGCGGGTTCTGACGAAGGAGGGTGGATATCCCACCAGGTAAGGACAACAGTCCGATCAGGTTCGAATCCTGACGTCCTTGAGAGGGCGCTTTGGAAAAACGACTGACCGCCGTAAGTGGTCACCGGCCGAGGGGGTTACCGCGGCGATCCTGCCGGCGCGGAGTATTACGTATCGGCAAGCGTGACGAGAGGCCCTGCAGCCTGCCCGCGGTGCGATCGCGCGCAACGCTCCGCCTCGACGACGTGGACCGCCGTTGGCGATTTCCCTCAGCCGGTTCTTATGAAAGGAGGTACCAAAGACCATGATCCATCGTTACAACATCAAACCGCACGAGCGGGGTCTCGTCTTCAAGGACGGCGATCTCGTCGCCGTGCTCACGCCGGGTGTCCACTGGTACCTCGATCTGCTCTGGAAAATGAGGCTGCAGGTCGTGTCGCCGCGGGATCCGTGGCTCGTCCACAAGGACCTCGACATCATCGTCAAGTCCGGCAAACTCGCCGGCGAAGCGATCGTCGTCGACCTGAAGGACAGTGAGCGGGCGCTCGTCTGGATCGACGGCCGTATGGATAAGGTTCTTGCGCCGGGCGTGTACGCGCTCTGGACGTCGGAGCATGAGATCCGCGTCGAGACGATCGACGCCAGCGGCATGCGGCTCGTACATCCGGAGCTTCCGGCGATCCTCAAGACGCCGGGAACGGCAACGCTGCTCGAGCTCGTGAACGTCGAGCCGGGCCACGCCGGCGTCTGGTATCGCGATGGTGCATACCAGGCGACGCTCGGGCCGGGCACGTACGCCTTCTGGAAGAACGTCGGACGCCTCAAGGTCTACGACGTCGATCTGAAGGAGCAGGTGCTCGACATCAGCGGCCAGGAGATCATGACCGCCGACAAGGTCACGCTGCGTCTCAATGCGCTGGTCGCCTACAGGATCACCGATCCGCTGCGTTCGGTGACGGAGGTCGACGGTGCGTCGCAGGCGCTGTACCGCTCCGCGCAGCTCGCGCTGCGTGAGGCCGTCGGCGCGAAGGATCTCGACACCCTGCTCGCGGGGAAGGACGCACTGGCGGCGGAAGTCGCGCAGGCGCTCCAGCCGCGGGCGACCGAGCTCGGAATGACCGTCGTGACCGCGGGCGTGAGGGACCTCATTCTCCCGGGCGACATGAAGGACCTCATGAACAAGGTCACGGAGGCGAAGAAGGCCGCGGAGGCGTCGCTCATCACGCGTCGTGAGGAGACGGCGGCAATGCGGATGCAGGCCAGCACCGCGAAGATCCTCGAGTCCAACCCGACGCTGATGAAGCTGAAGGAGCTCGAGGTCCTCGAGAAGGTCGCCCACAAGGCGAACCTCACGGTGCTCCTCGGCGAGGACGGCCTGACGAGCAAGGTGATGAAACTCGTTTGACCCGGAGCGGCGGACACCTCGTCCGTCGCTCCACTTTCAAATGAAGGATTTATGCGAAGCAACAAAATCAAAGACATGATCCGGAGCGTTCTCCCGTCGACGGCGCGGGCATACGCGCGCGCGGCGAAGAGCAGTCGCAAGCGCGAGCTGCGCCGCACCTTGCGCCAGGATCTTCATCACGAAGATTTCGACGAGACGAAGGCCGACTTCACTCGCGACGCGCGGGTTTCCGACATCGTGTGGGGCCGCCGCGGCGCCGACAAGTTGAATCACTTCATGCGCTGGTGCCGCGCGAAGACGAAAGGGATGGATACCGAGGATGCGCTCAGCTACGTCCGCACGATCCTGCCGCCGTCGCTCATCGGCGACCATGCGTACTCCCATTGGGAATCGGAACGAAAGCCGCGGCCCTGGAGCCGCTATCACTATGAGCCGGGGCAGTCGCGCCAGAGCTACATCGACAGCACCACGTGTCGCCTCAAACGCGCCCTCGGAATCGCCCCCGACCTCCACCACGCCCTCAACGCGTCGATCAAACGCGACAAGATGGAAGGCGAACCCCGCCGCCTCCTGCGCGGCATCCACGACGTCGAAGCCTTCGTCCGCGCCATCGCCTGGCCCGACAAACGCGGCGAGGACGACCTGTTCTATGTCGAGCGTCGCCTCACCCGCGACCTCATCGCAAGAGTCGAAAAGGGCGGCCGCGAGGCCGCCCTTGGTGTTTTCCCGCGACGCCGGCTCGGAGGGGTGCGGCGAAGGACCTGTGCGCGCAAGTGGGAACTGCGGTCGCGGGTTCCAAGCCGCCGTAGGCGGCGCCAGATCCCCAGCCCCCGCGTTCACGCGGGGGTTGTTCGCGTACATAGAACGTGAGCCCGTGTAGCGGGCGGCAGTCTGTCGCCCGCTACGCGGACTCACACCTTCGTAACGACCGGTCCCCCGTCTGAAGACGGGGGCTGAGGATCTTCCGCCGCCTACGGCGGCTGATCGCGACCTTCGCCGCACGAGCCACCCGCGCTACGCCGGCTCAGAATGACGGATGGAAGTTCCCCCGCAGTCCCCGCCCCTACCGCCCCCGCAGCACGCTCTTACAATCGATCTTCCCGTGCAACTTCACCCCTGCCGCGGTGGTCCCTTCGAACGTGACGATCGCGGTGGCGCCGTGGTCGGCGACGGTGACGGTTCCCGATCCTTTGCCCTTCTTCGTGAGGATCTCGTATTCGGCGCTGCGCTTGAGGATCGGGCCGAAGCCGACGTGCAGCTCGAATTCGTGCGTGCCGCTCGCCGCCGCCTTCGCGTCCGGAACGATCAGTTGGAGGCTGTTGAACTTCTTCGGGTCCTGCTCTTTCGGGAGCGAGAACTGATTGCCCCAGCTTCCCGCGCCGGTGAGTCCCGCCGAACAGCCGCCGCGATCCGTCTCGCCGTCGTACGTCCCGGCGTTCGGCCCGTTGTCGATGACGACGTGCACCGTCTCCTTCACCGGCCCCGCCGAAAGCATCGCCGCGAAGAATGCACATGCCGCCGAGAGAGTGATGATCCGCTTCATTCTTCCTCCGTTTGATGTTCCATTAATGGTGGTGCGCGGAGGAGTCTAACGCGGTCGGCGATAAGATCGCGCGAGCACATGTACTACAACGTCACCGCCGTCAGGCACGTTCGCGACCACATCCTCTGGGTCAGGTTCGAGGATGGCACGGAAGGTGAGGTCGACCTCGCCAGCGAACTGTGGGGGACCGTGTTCGAACCGTTGAAAGACGTGGAGTTCTTCAAGAAAGCATCGGTCGCCGAGTACGGCACGATCGCGTGGCCGAACGGCGCCGACCTCGCGCCGGAGTTTCTCTATCGGCAGGTGCGGGTGCCGGCGTAGGACGCTTTCGACCTCGATGGCGCTGTGACGCCTCCGTGTCACCCCGACTGACGTGGCAGTTCAGTCCAAGTGAGCGGCTCATCAGTCGGATTGATGTGGCACTTCAGCCGCGGAGATCAGGTTGATCAAACGAAAGATCATGGTGATCACGCCGAGTGATCATGCTGATCAGTCGAACTGATCATGGTGATCACGCCAACTGATCATGCTGATCAAAGATCTGATCACGCTGATCACCGCGATTGATCATGCTGATCAGAAATCTGATCACGCAGCTCAGTCGGACTGATCTCGTAGCCATTCTTGACGGTCACTCCTTTTCAAATCGGGAACGAAACGACAACAACCGCGGTCGAGACGACCGCTCACAGCCACCGCCGCACCCCGCCGTGATGCGAACAGGTCCCGCTGCGGTGCCTGGAGCTCGAGTAAGTTCCGTCGTTGCACTGCGCGGTAGCGTCGGCGGACGGTGAGGGACTCGGTGAGGGGACCCACTTGCCCTCCGAGTTGATGTAACCCCTGCCCGGCGGTTTCGGCTTCGCCCGCTCGCCCTTCGGCGCGCTGAGATCGCGTTTCGCGACCCAGCCGGCGGCGCCGTTCCACGACGTGCTGCACCAGCTCTTCGAGCACTCCACCGAGAGCGGCACGCCCGCCGGCACGACGGCAACCACCCGCGAGCCGGCCCTTGGCGTCGCATGCAGCTGCGTTCGCGAGAGCGTGACGCGAGTGTCCGCGGCGAACCCGGATGCCGCGAAGAGTAGGAGGGCGATAACGGTTCGGACGCGCAATCGAGGATCGGATCGCATGGGGTTCTACGAAGGAGTGCCGCGATCTGACATGTTCGCCCCGGGGCCGTAGCCCGAACGCGCTCTTGCTCGATCTCTCCTTCCGGTTAAGTACGCCACGCGGTACGCAAGTTCACCCGCGCGGTATCAAAGTCACACCGCGGGTATGAAAACTTCACTCCCGAGCTACGAAAACTCACTCCCGACCTACGAAAACTCACTCCCGACCTACGAAAACTCACTCCCGACCTACGAAAACTCACTCCCGACCTACGAAAACTCACTCCCGACCTACGAAAACTCACTCCCGACCTACGAAAACTCACTCCCGACC
>Ga0207639_10000069_pt1 | contig 96786 bp, 85 predicted proteins | sample KBSCornC32_FD_184299 | JGI IMG/M metagenome (GOLD analysis project Ga0207639, IMG submission 184299) | Corn rhizosphere microbial communities from Kellogg Biological Station, Michigan, USA - KBS Corn C3-2 (SPAdes) (version 2) | ecosystem: Host-associated > Plants > Roots > Rhizosphere > Soil ... | reverse complement strand
TATCGCGGGAGGCGGAGTCGAAGGACCTGCGGTTAGCCCGTCGTATCGAGATGGTCTCGTTGTTGTTCACCACCTTCTATCCAGCCCGCCTCATTTCTATTTGTCGAAACCGCTCTAGCCCGCCGTCTATTCCGCAATCAACAGCGCGGCACTCGCCGCCGGAACGCTCATCTCCAGCGACCCCGAACCGCGCACATGCTCCTGCGGGTGGCCCTCAAAACTGCCCAGGCGTGCCTCATGCGCCGTCAGAGAGGGAGCCGTCAGCCGGTCGATCGTTCCCTGCCGAAGCCCCCGCACGTTCAATCGAACTGACTGCAACGCATCTTTATTGATGACAGCGACAACGGTCTGCCCGCGCATCTTCGCCGCATAAGCGGTCGCGTTCACGGAGCCCGCGTCGAAATCAGCGCCTATCAGCCTCGCGCCCGCGAAATGCTGAACGAACCGCAGCCCGAAGTACACCGGCTCGGCAACATACTTCCCATCCATATACGCAATCGGTGTGTAAAACGGACGCGGATGCGGCGCTTTGGGGTCCGGCATCAGCAGTTCGCCGGGCAGCGTTCCTCCCAGCGAGTCCGCCACCGCCTTGCCGCCGCCGCCGTGCAGGTTCAGTCCGGCATAACCCAGCGAGGCAAGCTCCAGCGCATAATCCGCAGCCCACAGCGCCGCTCCAAACACGTCTGAAAACCCCGGCTTGCCCCCGCGATAGCACGAGTTGCCCTCGGTCATCCGGTACGTCGCGCCGATCTTCTCCGCTGCTGCGCGCGCCACCTCGCCGTCATGGCTCACGCGAGGATCGGTCCGCAGCAGGTTGTCGAGCGTCGCCTTCGGATTCGACGGCGGCCCGGTGAAGTAATAATGATGCGTGATCGCCGCTACATTCGGCCTGTCATGCTCGGGCAGCGCAGCCAGCCGGCCCGCCACCACGGTTGCCCAGTCAATGTGGCCCGCCGTATCGGGCAGGCCGAACTTTGCATCAGGCACGCGCGCCCGAATCGCATTCGCCGCCGCCAGCCACTCGTCAAAATACTTGTCCGCCGTCCACGTTGCCCTGTCTCGAAACCTGCTCGGAAATCCATCCGGCTCATTGCCTACCTGAAAGTATTCGAGCTTCGGCCCAAGCGTCTTCGCAACAAAGACAGCCTCCTCCGCCGCGAGCGCCGGTGTGTTCGTTCCCAGATTGATCCCGAACAGGGTCGTCCATCCCGTCGCATCAAGAAATCCGCGCAGGTTTCGTACCGCCTCCGGAGTCACCGCATAGCTCAACTCCATCGGCGACTTCGCTCCCTTGGGAGTATGCAGATGCACGTCGTCCGGCAACGGCGGCTGCTTCGAGTCCGGCGTCGGCTTCCACCAACCCACGTCCGAAGTGTTGCCTCCCAGCCGCAGGACGCCCTTCGGAGCCAGCGCGCGAAACTGCGCGATCAGCCCCGTATTGCCGGGCGCGAAAAAACTCGGGTCGGACAACTGCTGAATCTCATAGCTCAGCCCGATGAAGTCCTCCGGTATCACGGCTCCCATCCGATCAGGATGCAGCGTAAGCACCCCAGCGACAGGCACGGTGGACTGAGCAAACAGCCTGCCCCGCGAAGCAAGCGCGGAAGCAGCAGCGGCGGTGGCAACGAAGCGGCGGCGAGTGATCGAGGACATTGTTCGACATTAGAACTTTATCCGCACGCCTGACAAGCCCTTTTTATTTAAGGAAGTTCTGATTAAGTCATGACTTTGAAGGGGCGTGGCTTCAGCCACGCCATAACGTCCCTCAACTCAATGGGGCTTTAGCCCCTGAGGGATCCTTCGCGGACCTAATCAAACCTTCCCTGGCAATACCGTTGAGCATCCAGCCCTTCTCGGTTACGATTTGAAGAGAAGAGGAGAATGTTCAATGAGTGCGTCGCATCAAGAAGAGTCGTTGCGTTGGATCGACAACTGGTTTCCCCTGTTAGTCATCATCTTCGGTTTGCTCTTCGTCACCGTTCTGGTCACGTTCGCGCCGGTTAACTGAGCAAGCCGGACCGTTCAATCCCGCACAGATTCTGAAGGGACACGGCTTCAGCCGCGCCGCAAGCCTCTCATATCCGCCGCGGCTTTACGGGCTGCGAAAAAAACTCGCCATCCGTGCTTTTCGGTGGGAGCGCAGGGCTTTAGCCCTGCGAAAACCCCAGCAAATTCAAGAGGCTTTAGCCCCGGGCCTTTCTCCGCGAACCGCCAATTTGGTTGTCATTCCCGAAGGGAATCTGCGTTTCGCTTCAGGTCGCACCGAAGCACAGTTTTAGGCAGTATCGACATAGAGGTTAAGCGTAAGCGATTGTTCGATATAGGAATTGTCATCCTGAGCGAAGCCTCTTGCAGCTTTATCGCAAGAGGCGGAGTCGAAGGATCTGCGGTTGGCCCGCCGTATCGAGATGTTCTCCTTGTTTTCACCACCTTCTATCCAGTCCGCCTCATTGCTATATGTCGATACTGCCTAGGGAAAATGCTTTAGCCCCTGAGGCACCCTCAAACTCCCGCACCTTCCCTCCATGCCGTCCGGCTGATTTACCATCAATCACGATGACCAAAACCGTCTTCCTCTTTCCCGGACAAGGCTCGCAGTCCGTAGGCATGGGCCGCGACCTCCACGACAACTTCCCCACCGCACGCGCCGTCTTCGCCGAGGCCGACGAAGCCCTCGGCTTCCCGCTCTCGAAGCTCATCTTCGAAGGCCCCGAAGACCAGCTCAAGCTCACCGAGCACACCCAGCCGGCCATCCTCACCGTCTCCGTCGCCGCCACGCGCGTGCTTGCCGAACGTGGCATCACCCCGGCCCTCGCCGCGGGCCACTCGCTCGGCGAGTACTCCGCCCACGTCGCCGCCGGCACCCTCACCTTCGCCGACGCCGTCCGCACCGTCCGCAACCGTGGCCGCTACATGCAGCAGGCCGTCCCGCCCGGCGAAGGCTCGATGGCCGCCATCCTCGGCATGCCCGCCGTTCTGATCGCCGAGGTCTGCTCGCAGGTCGCCGACCAACTGACCCCGCTCCCCACCACGCCCGAGGCCAAAACCTTCGACGCCAGACTCGCCGTCGTCTCCGCCGCCAACCTCAACTCCCCCGACCAGACGGTCATCTCCGGCGCCGTCGCAGCCGTTGAGCGCGCCGCCGACCTCTGCAAAGAAGCAGGAGCCAAACGCACCGTCATCCTGCCCGTCAGCGCACCCTTCCACTGCGCCCTCATGCAGCCCGCGCAGGACGCCCTCGCCGCTGATCTCCAGACGCTCGCCTTCACCGACCCGAAGATTCCCGTCGCCGCCAACGTCAGCGCCGCGCTCATCACCAACGCCGGCGCCGCGAAACAAGCGTTGGTACATCAAGTCACAGGCGCCGTCCGCTGGGTGGACTGCATCCAACTCCTCGTCGCCCAGGGCGCAACGCACTTCATCGAAGTCGGCCCCGGCAAAGTCCTCTCCGGCCTCAACCGCCAGATACTCGGCAAAGACGCCGCCACCCCAACCCTCAACGTCGAAGACTCCGCCTCGCTCGAAAAGACCCTCTCCTCTCTCAACTAGAGCATTTTCCCTGAAGATAGAGCCCTCGCGACCTCATCCTCCGAAGCAGGATCTGTTGTCATTGGATTTGTTGTCGTTCCCGAAGGGAATCCGCGTTTCCATCCCGCTCCCTTTTGTTTGTCATGCTCGAAAGGAATCCGCGTTTCCATCTCGCTCCCTTTGTTTGTCATTCCCGAAGGGAATCTGCGTGGGGCTTCGGCCCGCGCCGGGCTACACCTGCATGGAAAAATGCTCTAAGGAGACTCTGATTAAGTCTTCGTTTTGAAGGGGCGCGACTTCAGTCGCGCCGTAAACCTCCCCCGATTCAACGAGGCTTTAGCCTCTGAGGGAATGTTCGCTGACTTAATCAGACCTTCCCTAAGTGTGTAGGGCTTCAAACTCTGTGAGAGAACGTTGTCAGGCACCCAGCGCCAAAGGCGCGAAACATACCAGCCTGGGCCGAAGGCCTAGGTACTCATCCGACAATCATTTGAGGGCTGAAAGCCCGGCACATAATTCCGGTTCTCACACAGTCTCTTCAATCCCGGCTTATGCTGATTCAGGTCAAAGCCGCTGAGGTACTCAGGCAGGGTACACCCGGGTAGTCCGGACCTAAGTTCAATGTTTGAAGAACATTGAGTACTTAATAGGGGAAGGGGGACTCACCCCTCCTGACAGCCTAAATCTGGTGCGTAATGAACCCGAACTTCATATAAAGCCCCAGCACCACCGCAAGCACCAGCGCGAGGGTCGTCCAGGGAAACGCCGAGCGGATGCGCTTCCTCACCGCCTCCAGAATGACGATCAGCACATAGAGCGCGACCATCAGCACCAGCCCATCCGCCACAAAGATGTGCGTGTACGAAGGCGTGGCCGTCAGCACGTGCTCCATGTGAAACGGAGGAAACAGGGATCCCGCGGCAAAGACGATCAGGAAGAGAATGAACTGGAGGCAGAGGAAGAAGAAGTTTTTCATAATGTCTCTCGTTGGACGTGCGACGCAGCCTTGCGGCGCGCACGGCATTATTGCCCTGCGTGGTACGGAACAGCCCCGCCGATGACGTGAGTGGTATGAAGCCAGGTCTCGGCCAGCGCAGGCCAGTGCGTGATCGGCAGCGCGGTGGGCCGCAGGCCGTAGCCGTGGCCTCCCTGCGCGAAGATGTGCAGCTCTGCCGGAACCTTGTTCTCCTTGAGCTCTTGAAAGTAGACGAGCACGTTCTCCTCATGCACAGGATCGTCCTCAGCTTGTAGTAGAAACGTCGGAGGCGTCTTCGGCCCAGGGTCGATGCCCGGGGCCAGTTTGTCGAGCGCAGGCTCCAGCGTCAGGTAGCCCGGATAGAGGATGAGCGCAAAGTCAGGTCGCGCGTCCGGCTCGTTCTCGCCCTCGCCAGGCCGCTTGAAGTCAGGATGGTTGCAAAGCACCACAGCCAGATGCGCACCCGCCGAGAATCCAAGCACCCCGACGCGGTGCGGATCGACGCCCCACTCCGCCGCATGTGCCCGCGTGATACGCATGGCCTGCTGCGCGTCTTCCAGATCAGCCGTGTTCTCCGGAAAGCGTGTCTCGAACGGCACTCGATACTTCACCAGCGCGCAGTTGACGCCGATCGAATTCAGCCACGTGCAGACCTCTGTGCCCTCAAGATCGTAAGCGAGAATCTGGTAGCCGCCGCCGGGAAACACCACCACCGCAGCACCAGTGTTCTTGGCCGCTTCAGCCGGGTAGAACGCCAGCGTTGGCCTGCTGACGTTGGTCAGGTGTTCCAGCCGCCTGCCGGCAATCAAAGCGTCGGTCGGCTTGGTCGCGTCATGCTCCGGCCCGCCGGTGTAAGGCTCAGGAGCGCCGTGCGGCCACAGCGGCAGCGTGACTTTTTGCGCGACGGCGAAGGGCGCAGAGGCGACGAGAGCAGCAGCAAGAACAAGGAGTGTGCGCACCGAGCCATAGTAATACGTTTGCCTGTCCGCGGTCGCTCACGATGCGATGGATCGTCAGTCGCATCCGGCCACCGGACAGTTACACTTTCTTCGCAGTCCTTATTCAGCTCCGAGGTTCTCCGTCATGCTCCGCTCCGCTGTCCTCGTCGTCTCGCTCGGTCTTGTTCTCCTTGCCCCAGTCACGCTTCGCGCGCAGCTCGCCGAGCAGCCGCAGTTGCATACAGCGTCGCAACAGGAGCTGGACGTCATCAAGGTCCTGCTGCGCCAGCAGGACGCCTGGAACCGCGGAGACATTGACAGCTTCGCCCAGGGCTATAAAAACTCGCCCGACATCATCTTTCTCTCCCGCGAGCTCTCGCGCGGCTACGACGGCATGGTCGAAGCCTACAAGCGCGACTACCCCACCAAAGCTGCGATGGGCACTCTGACCTATTCCGAGCTTGAGGCACATGTGCTCGACGAAAAGTACGCCGTCGTCATCGGCAAGTACCGCCTGGACCGCAGCAAAAAAGACGGCGGCAACGCCGACGGTGTCTTCTCGCTCCTCTTTGAACACACCGCCCAGGGCTGGAAGATCATCCTCGACCACACCTCGTAGGAGTGTTGGGGCGGCACATCTACCGTACCCAGGCGAGACCGTCCGCACCGGGTCCTGCGCTGATGAGCGACTGCACCTTCCAGTCCGCAAGATTGATGGCCGCAACCTTGCCGCTGGTGTTGCAGGAGACATAAGCCACCTTGCCATCGGGCCGGATGAGGACCTCCTGCGGCGCGCTGGGCACTGCAATGGTACGCACCACCTTGAGCGTGCCAAGATCGACCACCGCGACCTGTCCTGCATCGGGCACGGCCACCAGCAGTGAGCGGCCGTCAGGCGTGGGAGCCGTGCCATAGCCAAGCCCGGGCAGCGCGACCCACGCCTTCACCTTATTCGTCGCCGTATCGATCACGGCAAGGCGAGGTTTTGTCTGGTCCGAGGTAAACGCCATCCGGTCGTCGTTCGAAAGGGCGATGCGCTGCGTCTTGGCTGATATTGGAATGACGGCAATCGTCCTGCGCCCAGCCATGTCGAGCACCGAGACGGTTCCCGGCCCGACGTTGGCCGTGTAACCGCGCCTGCCGTCATGCGAGAGCGCCAACATGTGCGACTGCGCCTGCCCGGTCGGCACCTTGCCGACGATCTCGAGCGTCCTCGGGTCGATCTCCGTGACCGTGTTGTCCAGCTCCGTCGTCACGTACAGCATCCCGCTCGTGCGGTCGTAGATAGCACAGTGCGGCCGCACACGGTGGCCAAAATCGACCCGGTGCGTGATCTTCCGCGAGGCGAGATCGACCACCAGCATCTCGTGGCCGTCGATGCCGGGCTTGCCCACGCCCGTACTTCCGTACACCGGCAGGTACGCCGTGCGGCCATCAGGCGAGACAGCAGCCTCATGCGCATGAACGCCCGTGACTGCTTCATGAATCGTCGCTACCTGCTTTGCCGTCGCAGCATTCACGACGCTGACCGTTGCATCGCCCTGATTGACCACCAGCAGAGCAGGCTGCGTCTGCGCACTCACCATCGCAGACAGGCCAAGACAAACGGCAGACACGACCACCGAACGAAACCATGCCATCGTTTCCATAGGCACAAAAGTATATCCCGTCGGCTTTGCTCTGCGAAGAGCACTTCGGATGGCCGGGGATTCATTCGTTGACCCTTGCACTCAAGTCGTCAATCAGCAAATCCAGTTCGGTGCGCATCCGCTCGTTCATCGCGGCAAACTGGAACCCCGCTCCCATGCCCGAACGGACCATCCTGCTGGTCGCCTGCACGCGGAACACTCTGTCCTTCACGCGGAAGACCATCTCGACCGGCGTTCTCTGCCGCATCCGCAGGCGCGCCTGAGTTTCGATGTAGCAGCCGGCCGCGCTGATGTCGAGCACGCGCCCGCGAAACAGCACCGACCCGTCGAGCACGAGCACCTCGGCCACGGCATCGACGGCGTAGCGCGGGTACTGCCTGCGCTCCACCGTCGCCTGCCCGGCAACGCCACGCCGCTCCGGCCCGTCGAACTCCGCGTCAGCCTCCAACGCCACCCCCGCGAACCTTCGCCGCCGAAAAATGTGGCGGCTGGTTTCATCATCGGCAAAGCACACGCCAGCATGAGGCGCAAAAGCAAAGGGCCGGGTAGTTGGCCCGGCCCGCTCTGATGCACATTCGACTACGGTCACACGGTCAGGATCTCTTTTTCCTTGGCCTTGAAGAGGTCCTCGATGCGCCTGATCTCGGCGTCGGTCAACTGCTGCACCTCTTCGTTGGCGCGCTTCTCGTCGTCGGCGGAGATGAGCTTGTCCTTGGCCGCCTTCTTAATCTGGTCGTTGCCGTCGCGCCGGATGTTGCGAATCGCCGTCTTGTGATCTTCAAGCGTCTTGTTCAACTGCTTGACCACTTCCTTGCGCCGCTCCTCGGTCATGGGAGGAACAGGCACACGGATGACCTTGCCGTCGCTCATCGGATTCAGGTTGTTGCCCGAGGTGCGGATGGCCTTTTCAATCGTGCCGATCATGCTCATGTCGTAGGGCTGCACAAGAATCATCGTCGGCTCGGGCGTCGAGACCTGGCCCATCTGCGCCACCGGCGTGTCGGTGCCGTAGTAATCCACCTTCACGTGGTCAAGCATATGCACGTTCGCCCGCCCTGTCCGGGCCGAGAGCAGATAGCCGCGAAAGTCCTCGACCGACTTCTCCATGCGGGTCTTCAACTCACGGTGCGTTCCCTTCAACGCCTCAATACTCGCCATCGCCGATGCCATACCGTGTCATCCTTGGGGCGCGGTTGCGCCAAAGCAGATTTTACTGGAAATCGCGTACATGCTGCTGATTGCTGAGCACATCTCTGCAAAGAGTTGCCGGCGTGTAGTCTCGGATTCGCTTCTCCTGCCAAGGGCCAAAGGCCCGCTCTATACCAGCCTGGGGCGAATCGGGGTCCCCGGCGTGCGCTTTTGCACGCTGGGGCAGAGAAGCCCCAGGTCAACGTGTGGAACAGAATCAAGGGCTGAAGGCCCGTCCTATACTTCATCAAACTTCAGACTCACCGCGCTGGCGTGCGAGTGTCTTCAACCGGCGGCAGGCCTCGGCCAGATCGGCGTCCTTTTTGGCGAAACAGAAGCGGAGCAGGTCCTCACCTTTGCCGGGACGGAAGAAGGCTGACCCCGCGACGGCGGCGACGCCGACCTTCGCCAGCAGCGCGCGGGCCTTTTCTGCGGCAGTTTCGCCCGGCAGGCTGCCCGTGGAAGCCAGCACGTAGTAGGCCCCGTCAGGGACATGCGGCGTCATGCCTGCGACCCGGAGCGCATCGACGATCATCGCGCGCTTCGCTTCGTGGTCGCGCGAAAGCTGAGTGTAGAACTCCGACCCAAGCTGCTCGACACCGTCAGCGCAGCCATGCTGGAACGGCGCAGGCGCGCAGACATAGAGCAGGTCGTGGAAGTAGCCGATAGAGCCGAGCCACTTCGCATCGGCGAGCAGATAGCCCACACGCCAGCCCGTCACCGAGAACGTCTTTGAAAAACCCGACATGACGATGGTGCGCTCGCGCATTCCGGGAATCGTCGCCGGACTGATGTGCTTCGTGCCGCCGTAGATGAAGTGCTCGTAGATCTCGTCGGTGAAGACGAAGAGGTCGAACTCCCGCGCAATCTCCGCCAGACCCTCAAGCTCCGCGCGCGTAAACACCTTGCCGCAGGGATTCACCGGCGTGTTGATGACCATGGCGCGCGTGCGCGGCGTGATGGCCGCACGCACGGCGTCAAGTTCGAGCGCCCAGTCCGGCTCTTTCAAAGCAACCGGCACAGCCCTCGCGCGCACGGCCTTCACCGTATTGACGTGGTAGCCGTAGAAGGGCTCGAAGACCAGCACCTCGTCGCCGGGATTGAGCAATGCCATCGCCACAGCATGGAAGCCGCCGGTAGTGCCGCTGGTGACGAGCACCTCGCGGTCAGGATCGACGCTGATGCCGAGCGTGCGCTCGACCTTCGCCGCGATGGCGTTGCGCAGCCGCGCGATGCCGTCGAGCCGCGTGTAGATGTTGAATCCATCACGAATGGCGCGCGCCGCGCCTTCCGCAACGACCGCAGGCACCTCCGTATCGCAGACGCCCTGCGCCAGGTTCACGCCGCCGACGCGGTCGCACTCCACCGTCATGGCGCGTATCTCCGACTGCACCACACGCGGCGCAAGCTCGCTTAGACCTAATCTGTTAGCAACTTCAGTCCGCAGCATTGCGCGCTCCCTTCATGCACTTTCTTACGCCAATCCAGTGCTCTCCGCCTGCTCCTGCGCGTGGTAGCTGGAGCGCACCAGCGGGCCGCTCTCGACGTGCCTGAAGCCCATCGCCAGCGCCTCGTGCTTCAGGAAGGCGAACTCTTCCGGCGTGTAGTAGCGCGTCATCACGATGTGGTCGCGCGAAGGGCGCAGGTATTGGCCGATGGTGAGGATGTCCACGTTGCGGTCAGCCAGGTCGCGGAAGACGGCCAGTAGCTCGTGCATCTCCTCGCCCATCCCGACGATGATGCCGGTCTTCGTCACCTGCGTGTGTCCGCTCTCGGCGGCGATCTCCTTGGCCTTGCGTAAAAACTCCAAAGACCGCTCATAGCGTCCGCCGCTCTTGGCGATGCGGTAGAGTCGCGGCACAGTCTCGATGTTATGGTTCAGAATCTCAGGCTGCGCGGCGACGACCATGCGCAGCGATTCCTCGACGCCTTGAAAGTCCGGCGTCAGTACCTCGACGCGGCAGCCGGGGGCCTGTTTGCGAATCTCCTCAATCACCATCACGAACGCGCGCGCCGCGCCGAGGTTGTCGTCGTCGCGGTTCACGCTGGTGACAACGGCGTGGTTCAGGCCAAGCTGGGCCACGGCATAGGCCACGCGGCGAGGCTCGTCAAAGTCAATCGGTTCGGGCTTGCCCTTGGGCACGGCGCAGAAGCCGCAGCGGCGCGTGCAGAGGTTGCCCAGCATCATGAAGGTCGCAGCCTTCTGGTTCCAGCACTCGCCGATGTTGGGGCAGTGCGCGCTCTCGCAGACGGTGTGCAGCTCCAGCTCGCGCGCCATCGTTTTGAGCGCGTGGAAGGTCTCGCCCATCGGGGCCTTCGCCTTCAGCCACGCGGGTTTGGGCGCGGGCTTCTTCGGGGCAAGGTCGATCTGCACCAGCTCGGCGATTGGAGTCATCTTCTCTATTGTATCCGGCGTCGCAGGAAAGCCCGTTGCTTGACGAGCATAGAATTGTCGCGCAGTGCTGGAGGAGTTCCGAATGCACAGGCACGTATCGTGTGGAGTTGCCGTTTGCCTACTGATGGCGATTACTGGGTTCGCTGGAGAAAAGAAGAAGCACATCCTGCCGGCCTATCTACGGACTGCCCGCACCGCGGCAATCATCATCGACCCCGACGCAGGCAAATCGGTGACTGACCCGCAGGCCAACGAAATTGCACAAAACGATGTTGAGAATGCTCTTCGCAAATGGGGAAGATTACTGCCCACGATTGACGTGCAGAACGCGGACCTCATCATCGTCGTGCGAAGAGGAAACAGACATCTCGCAACCGAAACGGTTCCCGATGGCCGGCAGGACACTCGTGTAGGAGTAAACCCCACGAAAGACGGGACCACGATTTGGGCAGAGCACGTGCCGCGACCCAACCCTACAGGCAATGCCAGTGGTCCCGCACCAGGACCAGCGCACCCGCAGATAGAGATAGGTGCGAATGAAGACTCCTTCATCGTCTATAGGGGAGGAGTAGACAACCCTCTCGAAGCAGCCCCTGCGTGGAGCTATGTTGCGAAGGATGCCCTGCACTCGCACGACGTTCCTGCCGTGGCTGCATTTCGCAAGGCGCTGGCCGATGCGGACAAGGCTGCTGCAGCCAAGGGACCATAGCCTTCTTCGCTTAGCATCGTGGATATACTGTGCAGGCCATGAAAATTTCTGCCGGTTCGCACTTCATCTTCGTTGCGCTTGCCGCAATTCTGCTGTCCCCTGTTTCGCTCTTCGCTCAGCCGCAGGAACAGATTCCCACGCCGGCACAGCGGCCAGAACCCGAGGCTTCGTACTCGGCCACGGCCGACCCACATGCAGTCGTGCTCTTCGGACATGCACGCTTCACCGTGCTCACGCCACAGTTGATTCGCATGGAGTGGGCCGCCGACAACCGCTTTGAAGATCACCCCTCGTTCGTCTTCCTCAACCGAAAACTGCCCGTGCCGGAGTTCAAGGCTGTGCGCAAGCACAAGGGGCTGACCATCGAGACCAGCGCGCTGCGCCTCAGCTACAACCCGCGCGGCGACGGCAAGTTCGACCCCACGAACCTGACTATCACGCTGACGAAGTTCCACGAAGACAACGCCGCGCCGGTCATCTGGCATCCCGGCCTCGCCGACACGGGCAACCTCGAAGGCACGACGCGCACGCTCGACGGCGCACGCGGCAGCAAAACGCGCGAGCCTATTGGCGAGGGCCTCGTCTCGCGCAACGGCTGGGCGCTGGTCGATGATTCGACGCGGCCCTTGTTCGACTCCGACGACTTCACCTTCAAGGGCGGCGAACAAAGCACGTGGCCTTGGGTGATGGCGCGCCCCGCCGACGGCAGCCTCGACTGGTACTTCTTCGGCTACGGCCACAACTACCGCCAGGCGCTCGGCGACTACGTCCGCGTCGCCGGACGCATCCCGCTGCCACCGCGCTTTGCCTTCGGCGCGTGGTGGTCGCGTTACTGGGCCTACAGCGACCAGGAGTTGGATGATCTTGTGCGCGGCTTCCGCGAGAACGACACCCCGCTCGACGTGCTCGTCATCGACATGGACTGGCACAACACGCTCGGGATGCACTTCAACGTGAAGGACGCCTCCGGCCACGCGCAGGGCTGGACCGGCTACACGTGGAACCATCTGCTCTTCCCCGACCCGAAGGCGTTTCTCGGCAATCTGCACGACGAGGGTCTGAAGGTCACGCTCAACATGCACCCGGCCTCGGGAGTACAGCCGTGGGAGGACCAATACACCGCGATGGCGAAGGCGATGGGACAGGACCCCGCGCAGAAGCAGTACGTTCCCTTCGACATCACCAACAAAAAGTACGCGCAGAACTACATGGACATCCTGCACCATCCACTCGAAAAACAGGGCATCGACTTCTGGTGGCTCGACTGGCAGCAGGAGCCGACGACGAAGGTCCCCGGCGTCAGCCCGACCTGGTGGCTCAACTACGTCCACTTCACCGACCAGCAGCGCGAAGGCAAGCGGCCGCTGCTCTTCCATCGCTGGGGCGGACTGGGCAATCATCGCTACCAGATCGGCTTTTCAGGCGACACCGTTTCTGTGTGGGACTCGCTCGCGTTTCAGCCCTGGTTCACCGCGACCGCAGCCAACGTAGGCTACGCCTACTGGAGCCACGACATCGGCGGCCACATGCCCGGAGCCGTCGCGCCTGAACTCTACACGCGCTGGGTGCAGTTCGGCGCCTTCAGCCCCATCCTGCGCACGCACACGACGAAGAACCCTGACTCCGAGCGCCGCATCTGGGCTTATCCCGAGCCGTACTCGAGCATCCTCCGCACCGCCTTCCAGCAGCGCTATGCGCTCGAGCCCTACGTCTACACCGAAGCGCGCCGCACCTACGACACCGGCGTAGCCTTCCTGCATCCGCTCTACTACGACTCGCCCGATGCGCCCGAAGCCTACACCGCGAAAAATGAGTACGCCTTCGGCAGCCAGATGATCGCCGCGCCCGTCGTCGATCCTGTCGATGCCGCAACCGACCTCGCAACCGAGAGCATCTGGCTCCCCAAAGGCGAGTGGATCGAGTGGCCAACCGGCAAGCACTTCACCGGGCCGGTCGCGCTCAGCCGCTCATTCTCCATCAGCCAGACGCCGGTCTATCTTCGCGCCGGAGCCATCGTCCCCATGCAGCCGCCGATGCAGTACACCGGCCAGAAGCCCGTCGATCCATTGATATTGAATGTATGGCCGCTCGCCGACGGCCAGACCTCCAGCTACCAGGTCTACGCCGACGCGAGCAAGGGCGAGAACTACAAGCGCGGCGTCTACTCGCTCACGCCCGTCACCGCGACCCAGCACGGCGACACCCTCACCATCGAGATCGCGCCCGAAGAGGGCAGCTATCCCGGCATGATTCAGTCGCGCGGCTACGATCTGCGCCTGCCCGCCGACTGGCCGCCCGAATCCGTCACGTCGAACAGCGAATCGCTCAAGTGGAGCTACGAAGGCAACACCCTGACGACCGTCATCCACGTGCCATCGCAGCCGGTCACCGAAGCCGTGCACATCGAAGTCCGCCGCGCCGCAGGCTCGCTCGCCGCGCGCGCCGAACTCGACGGCTTCGCCGGAGCAACCGCGCGCCTGCGCTCTGCCTACGACACGCTCAACCAGGAGTGGCCCTTCACCTGGTCGCCCGACCCGCTCATCGACGCCTGGCAGACCGGCGACCGCCTGAGCTATCACCCGGAGGCAGCGCGCACCGAGCTAGACAACTTCGCAAAAAAATACGCCGCAGCTCAGCAATCCGTCGAGCAACTCTACAATCCGATTGCGAACCTGTCCGACGATCAGCTTGTGGAGCAACTGATGAAGCATCGCGGAGCCGACACCGCCAAACAGCGCGCCGTAGCCTACAAAGCCGCCCTCCAGCGCGCACTGGCACAGTTGAAAGACGGCAAGCCGGAGTGAGCTTCAGCGTGATCCGAAGAGGGCCAAAGGCCCGACTCATACCAGCCTGGGGCATCGCCCCAGGCTTGCGGGAATTAAAAAACGTCAAATGGCTGGGTGGCGAGACTTTCGTTTCCTTCGACAAAAGGGCCGTCTCCCTGATAGGAAAGCAGAGGCAGGCGACCAAGCTATTGGCATAAAGGAAGAGCCTCGGTTACAGAAGCCGCTCCCGCACATCGGGTCGCGCCAGATACAGGAAGAAGAGCAGGTCGAACAACCCGCGTACCAGGAAGAATCCCGCGTGCGTGCGCTCGAAATAAAAGAAGTCGCCGACGCTCAGCAGCAGGCACCCCGCCGTCACCAGCGCCCAGCCCCACTTCCTGAGCCGCAGCAGCCCGAAGAGGCCTGCCGCCAGCAGCGTGCAGATCGCAAGAATCGCGTACTTCGTCGTACCGTTCCCGAATGATCCACGCAGCGCCGCATACGCGTTCAGCATGGTCATAAAGATCATGAACATACAGATGCCGGCGATTCCCGGCAGCATCTGTCCTCGCACGTTCGGTTTGGTTTCGCCTGTCATAGAGTCGCGTGTCATAAAGTATGCAGATAGGCCAGCACGTCGTTCACGTCCTGCTGGTCCATGGTGTTGCCCATCGCAGGCATCAGGCCGTGCCCGTGCAGGATGGCATCGGTCACGCGGTCGTCATTGGCCGGAGCGCCGCTGGGGAGATAGGGTCTCTTGAAGACACCGAGCAGCGGCGGCCCGTGCAGCTTGGCGTCGGTGCGGTCGGCATGGCAGGTTGCGCAGCGGGCCTGGAAGACCGCGTGCCCGCTCATCTGCTCGGCATTCAACTGGTCCAGCGGAGTCGGCGGAGCGGTGTGTTTGCATCCCGTCGTCAGCATGGCAAACGCCGCAAGCGCGGCCAGACGAACAAAAACTCTCATCTCTGCTATTGTCGCATCCACAACCTGCACGAGCTAATTCGTCTCGGCAATGGCCGCGACGATCTTGTCCATCGTGTCGCGGTCGGCGTGGGTGCGCGGCGTGTGGTTGCCGACCATGATGGAGAAGATGACCGTCTTGCCGCTGGCACATTCCAGATAGCCGCTCAGCGCGCGCGCCTCGCCCAGCGTGCCTGTCTTGGCAAAGAGATGGTCCTTCAACGGAGGCTTCGGAAACCGCTCGGCCAGCGTGCCGTCTTCGCCGCCGATGGGCAGCGACCGCTTCCAGCCGGCAAACCACGGCTGCGTCGTCGCAAACTGCAACAGCTTCGCGGCCGCGCGAGGCGTCACAAGATCGTGCCCGCTCAGGCCCGAGCCGTCGAAGAAGATGAAATCGTCCGGGTCGATCCCGACGCTGGCGGTCAGAAACGCCCGCACCACACGCGCGCCGCCTGCGATCGAGCCGTCACCGAGCACGGCCACGCCGAGATGGTGAAGAAACAGTTCAGCATGAAGGTTCTGACTGACCTTGTTCGTCACGACCATGTTCTCTTCCAGCGTAGGCGAGGTGTGCGAGGCCAGCAGCTTCTCCGCCGGGTTCGCGGCTGGAGCCGTCGCACGCTGGGTGAGATCGGCGACAGGCTGCGAAGATACCGCCAGAAGACCCTGCGTGTCGGTAGAGAGCCTGTGCTCAGCCCGCGCCTTGCCCGTCACTTCGATCCCGCGCGCTTCCAGCATTGCCTTCAAGGCCAGAGCGGCGTACTCGGCCGGGTCCTGGATCGCAACCTCTTCCACATCGGGCTCGGCGTCCACGGCAATCGACCCGTAGATGCGCAGATCTTTGCTGCCGGGCATCCGCTCCATCTGCACAGAGCTCGCGCTCTTCGCCGCTCCCGTCGTGACGGAGAAATCGATCTTGTAGTAGGAAACCGCGGGAGAGAGCGTGAGCGTAGCGGGCTTGTCCTCGGTGTCGCCGGGCGCGACTGTCACCTTGATCTGGTTGTCGTTAATCGTCAGCGCCGAGACCGGCGCGCCATAACCCCACACCGCGTCATCAATCGTCCAGTCCTCGGCATAAGGCTCCCACGGAAACAGCGTGTCGTCGCCCACCACGTCGCCGTTGACGACTTTCAACCCGGTGGCCGCGACCTGGTCGGCCATCTGTTCCAGATACCGCAGCGGATCAGGCGCAGGCGGAGCGGGCGTGGGCCGGTCGGCCGGCTCGACATACGGCAACGTTCGACCCGAGAGGTTCGCATCGCCCGCACCTACCAGCACCACATTGCCCCCCAACTTCGATGGGCCATTAAACACGCCTTTGCCGACAATCTTCGTCTCGTAAGTCGTATCCGGCCCCAGCAGGGCCAGAGCCGTCGCCGTCGTGAACATCTTGTTGTTCGAGGCGGGCTGAAAGAGCTGCGCCTCGTTCATCGCATAGATGGGTTTGCCGTCCATCCGGGTCACGTAGATGCCCCAGTGAGCGCGCGAGACCGCCGGGTCCTTCAGCAGCGTCGCAACCTGCACCTTCAGCGGCTTCGGCTTGTGCTTCCTATGATGGGTCCTGGCCACGGCGGGCAGGCACAGCGTGCTGAACAGCACAGCTACAGCGCAACGGTTCACGAGTTTCATCATCGGCGAAAGTCTAGCATCTTGGCTTCCAGCTTTTAGCTGGAAGCTAGTGTGCTGAGTCATGAGTGCGTTTCGTCTTACGAGGGCCAAAGGCCCGTTCTATACCAGCCTGGGGCGTAGCTCCAGGTCATGTTTGCCGAAAAATCCAAGGGCTTCGCAGGCTGCGGAAAAATGCACGCTTTGTGCTTTTCGGTGGGAGCGCAGGCCTTTAGCCCTGCGAAAATCCCAGCAAAATCAAGGGGCTTTAGCCCCGGGCCGTTGAAAGCCCCTCCTGTGCTTCACCAAATTAATGACTCACCACACTGGAAGCTAAGAGCTGGCAGCTAAAAGCTAGAATCACTCCATGCCCTTCGCCACGCGGCCCGAGTTCGACTGGCATCTCCTCACCCGCAGCCTTGCGCTGGGGCGGCGGACGCTCATCATGGGCATCCTCAACGTCACGCCCGACAGCTTCTCCGACGGCGGGCACTTCTACTCGCCCGAGACCGCGCCGGACCGTGCCATTGCGCACGCATTGCAGATGCTCGACGAAGGCGCCGACATCCTCGACATCGGCGGCGAGTCCACGCGCCCCAACGCCACGCCGCTCACGCCCGACGAAGAGCAGTCGCGCATCCTGCCTGTCATCGAGTCGCTTGCCAAAACAAGGCCACGAGCCATCCTCTCGGTAGATACCTTCCACGCCAACACCGCCCAACACGCCATCGAAGCCGGAGTCGAGATCGTCAACGACGTGAGCGGCCACCAGTGGGATCCGGCAATGTCCAACACCTGCGCAAGCACGGGCTGCGGAGTCATTCTGATGCACACCCGAGGCCGCCCGCAGGACTGGCTGCACCTGCCGCCGCTCGCCCCGAATGAAGTCCTGCCGCTGGTGCTCACCGGTTTGTCAGAACGCCTCGAAGCCGCGCTGGCCGCCGGCATCCCGCGCAACAAAATCGTCCTCGACCCCGGCTTCGGCTTCGGCAAGCGGCTCGACGAAAACTACCCGCTGCTCGCGCATCTCGACCAACTCCGCCAGCTCAACCAGCCCATCCTCGCCGGAGTCTCGCGCAAGAGCTTCCTGGCTTATAAAGAAAATCCGGGTGCCCCACGTCCGGATTTTCGGACGTGGGCTTCGCAGGATCGACGCCTCAACGTCACCCTCGCCGCGAACACCGTAGCCATCCTCAACGGCGCGCACATCGTCCGCGTCCACGACGTCCGCCCCGCCGTCGAAGCCGCCGCCATCGCCGACCAGATTCTCGATGTGCAATCAATGCGCTCGCGCTCAAGCTGATTTCTTGTGAGCCTGGACGTACTCTCGAAGCGCGGCATTGATACGGCTCTGATAGCGTCTGCCCGTCTTCTTAAAGAATGTCAGAACATCGGCGTCGAGACGCAGGGTAATTTGCTTCTTATTTTCCGCAGGGACGAGTGAGCCGGGCCGTGTCCATTTCACAGTTCCCGTCTGGCGCGGGATTTCGCTGTAATCTATTTCGGAATCCGGCATGGCCGCGAGCAGCTTCAGCCGTTTGCGCTGCTGTGCAGTCAACGGTGCCGGCCGCTTTGGATCAAGTTTGAACTTCACTGTATTGTGCACGCTCATCGGCATCTGCCTTTCTTGATGAAATCAATCGGATGAGACTGCCGTCCTTGCCGCAAACGGTGGAGACGACGGTCAGACGGTCAATCGAGCGGGTGCGACCAGGCCCACGGTCTTCCACCGCTCTTCCCCATAGTCCTCCCGGTCATCCAGAGCCTCAACGCGATATGGGTCAAGGCAGACACGGGCGGCATCTTCGAAACTGACACCATGCTTTCGCAGGTTTCTGTCAGCTTTGTTTGCATCCCCTTCAAACTCCACACTCTTGTGGTACTACATTTGTAGTTACATGCAAAGGCATCACCTCCTGTACAAAAAACCGCTCCGTATTCCGCTGAAAAAATGCTGGCCGGTGTTACCCTGAGAGGCGAAGGAAAAACGAAATGCAACTCGCTGCTGTCATCCTTGCCGCCTTCACGCTCCTCGTCGCCCTCGTTCTCCTCCTCCGCAAACCCTCCATGCCGGAGCAGGACCCGCGTCTGGCGCAGTTGCCCGACCAACTCACTCGGCTGGAAGCTCGTGCCCAGGCATCCGACGAGCAGGCGCGCAACGCCTTTGCGCAGATGCGTTCCGACATTGCAGCCGAAGCGCAACGCAGCCGAGAAGCCAGCGCCTCAGACTTCACCGCCCTTCGCACCGAGATTACGGGCAGCATCGCTACGCTGGGCACAACGCTGCAAAACGGTCTCACCAGCTTCCGCGAAGACAATAAGACTTCAGGCGACCAGCTTCGCGGCTCCATCCAGCAGCAGCTTGACGCTCTCACGCAGCGGCTAACCAGCTTCACATCCGAGACGACGCGCAGCCAGACCGAGGTGCGCGAATCGCTCAACACAAAACTCACTGACCTGATGAGCAGCAACGCGAGTCATCAAAACCAATTACGCGCCACGGTCGAAGAGCGCCTCAACCAGATCAACGCGACCAACGCGGAGAAGCTCGAACAGATGCGCGTTACGGTTGATGAAAAGCTCCAGTCCACGCTCCAGACGCGCCTGACCGAGTCCTTCGGCACAGTCAGCGACCAGTTGATGAAGGTCCACACCGGCCTCGGCGAGATGACCAAGCTCTCGGCGGGCATCGACGACCTGAGCCGCATCTTCACCAACGTGAAGACGCGCGGCACGGTAGGCGAAGTCATGCTGGAAACGCTGCTGAAACAGATGCTCGCCGCCAACCAGTACACGCCAAATGCGCGAGTGAAGCCGAATACGCAGGAGATGGTGGAGTTCGCCGTAAAACTGCCCACCCCCGAGGGCGAGCTGCTGCTGCCGATCGACTCCAAGTTCCCGCGAGAGATATGGGAGAAGCTGCAATCAGCCTACGAGTCCGGCACCGACGTTGTTGCCGCCGGAAAGACGTTCGAGACCGCAATCCGCAACGAAGGCCGGAAGATCTGCGACAAGTACATCGCGCCTCCCGTCACTACCAGCTTTGCCATCATGTTTCTGCCCAGCGAGGCCCTCTACGCCGAAGTCATGCGACGCGACGGGCTGCAGGCCGACATTCAGCAGAACTGCCGTGTGACCATCGCCGGCCCAAGTACACTGGCGGCCATTCTGAACAGCTTCCAGATGGGCTTCCACATGCTGAAGCTGCAACAGAAGGGTGACGAGGTCTGGAAGACGCTCGGCGCGGCTAAAGCAGAATTTGAAAAGTTCGGCGGCCTGATGGACAAGGTCAAAAAGCAGGTCGGCACAGTCCAGAACACGCTCGACGAGATCGGCGGCAAGACCAAGACCATCAACCGTGCGCTCAAAGATGTGACCAGCGGGGAGTCCGGCCCGCAGCCCGACCTTCAAACCAATCTCATCGGCTTTGCCGAAGGCAATGGCGTCGTCCCCCTGCTGGCCGCCTCCGGCGACGAGGAGTAAGGAAAACCCTGCCATATTCCGCGATTCCCACAGCCCGCTACTTGCTTTACACTCACCAAGGCGCTCAGTATGCTTGAGGTTGGCGTGTTCCAGCGACAGCTATACCCCAAAGTTTTGATTCCAGACGTAAACAGGAGAACGACATGGCAGCAGTGGATGAAAAGGTAAAACAGATTATCGTCGAGCAGCTTCAGGTGGATGAGGCTGAAGTCACCCCCGGAGCCAGCTTTCAGGAGGACCTCGGGGCCGACTCCCTCGACGTGGTCGAGCTTGTCATGCAGTTCGAAGAGGCCTTCGACATCCAGATTCCCGACGAGGATGCCGAGAAGATCAAGACCGTCAAGGACGCCATCGATTACATCGAAAAACACCAGAAGGCGGCCAAGTAAAGTATGGAGCAGCGTCGTGTCGTCGTAACGGGCCTCGGTCTCCTCTGCGGCGTGGGTAAGACCGCGCCGGAGGTGTGGGCAGGCCTTATGGCCGGCAAGAGCGGCATGGCCGAGATCAAGGCCTTCGACCTCACCGGCCACCCCACGCGCTTCGCGGCCGAGGTCAAGGACTTCGACCCCTTGCAGTTCGTGGACAAAAAAGAAGCCCGTAAGATGGGCCGCTTCATCCACTTCGCCCTGGCCGCTTCGGCTGAGGCGATGGCCCACTCCGGCCTCAAGGTGGATGAGAGCAACCACGACCGCGTCGGCGTCCACATCGGCTCCGGCATCGGCGGCTTCGACGTCATCGAGCGCGAGCACTCGAACCTGCTCGCAGGCGGCCCGCGCAAAGTCTCGCCCTTCTTCATCCCCGGCTCCATCATCAACCTCGCCGCCGGCCACGTCTCCATCAAATACGGCGCGCGCGGCCCCAACGAGGCCACTGCGACCGCCTGCACCACCAGCGCGCACTCCATCGGCGACGCCTTCCGCATCATCCAGCGCAGCGACGCCGACGCGATGATCGCAGGCGGAGCTGAAGCTTCCATTACGCCTCTGGGCGTCGCGGGCTTCGCCTCCATGCGCGCGCTCTCCACCCGCAACGACGACCCCGAGCACGCCAGCCGCCCGTTCGACAAGGACCGCGACGGCTTCGTCATCGGCGAAGGCGCGGGCATCCTCATCCTCGAAGAGCTTGAGTTTGCCAAGGCGCGTGGCGCGAAGATCCTCGCCGAAGTCGTCGGCTATGGCCTCTCCGCCGACGCCTTCCACATGACCGGCATGTCTCCGGAAGGCGAAGGCTGCGCCCGCTCCATGCGCCACGCCCTCAAGGTCGCCGGCATCGAGCCGGACACCATCGACTACGTCAACGCCCACGCCACCTCGACGCCGCTCGGCGACGCGCTCGAGTCGCAGGCCATCGAGACCGTCTTCGGCGAGCGCGCCAGGAACGGCACGCTGCTGGTCAGCTCCACCAAGTCCATGACCGGCCACCTGCTCGGCGGCGCGGGCGGACTCGAAGCAGGCATCACTATCCTGGCCATGCAGAACCAGATCGCCCCGCCCACGATGAACATCGTCGAGCTTGACCCGGCGTGCCGCCTCAACTACGTCCCCAACAAGCCGCAGGCGGCGAAGATCGACTACGCGCTGTCGAACTCCTTCGGCTTCGGCGGCACCAACGGCTCGCTCGTCTTCAAGCGCTGGATCGAGTCAAGCAGCGAATAGCAACCGGGATGCATCATCCTCCTCCAAAGCGGGATTTGTTGTCCTTCCCGAAGGGGAATCTGCGTTTCGCTTGGGGTCGCACCGAACTACAGTCTCAGAGAAAACACCCTAAGAAGACTCTGATTACGTCTTCGTTTTGACGGGGCGCGGCGTCACAGGCTGCGGAAAAACGCACGCTTTGTGCTCTTCGGTGGGAGCGCAGGGCTTCAGCCCTGCGAAAATCCCAGCAAAATCCAGGGGGCTTTAGCCCCGGGTCGTTCCGCACAAGCTGCCGGATGGACTTTCTCCGCAGCCTCATCAGCCGCCATTTTGATTGCCTACTCCAAAGGCTGGGCCATGCGCCACGGCGAGACGCTGTTCCACGTCTTCAACTGAGCCGCTGCCCAGGCGTTGTCCTTGTCCGTATGGCAGAGGGTACACGGATTCGGCACGCCAGACTCCTCTGTCAGTGCCGGAGTAATGAACCGGAATGTGTGGCTCGCCACATAGTTTCCCGCAATCGTCTGCTCAATCAGCGGCATGTGACATGCGACACACTGGCTGCCCTTGCTTCCCTCCGCGTGGTGCGTGTGTTCGCTCACCGTCCCCTTCAGGCCTGCTGGATTGTTCATATCCGACGCATGGCACCGCAGGCAAAGCGCGTTACCCACGGCCCTCAGGTTCGCCGGATTCGCATTGCTATGCACATCGTGGCAGTCGAAGCAACGCAGCTCGCGGTGGTACATCACGCTTTGGATGAAGTCGTTGCCCTGCATCCGGTTTTTGTGCGCCGTCATGTCGGCGTACTGAAAGAAGTCCGTTCGTCCGGGCTTCAGCTTTTCGAGCCTCCAGTAGTCGGCCAGCCGCTCGCCCACCCTAAACCCTACCGGCCAGTCGTAGTACTTGCCGCCGAAGGTCTCCGTCAGCGTCCTGCCCTGACTGTGGCACTGGATGCAGGTGTCGTTCGCCCTGACGTAGTCCAGCCTGTCCGGGTTCACGATGTTTTCCTTTGTCGGATGCGCGACATGCTCACTGCCCGGCCCGTGGCACTTCTCGCAACCGACGTTCCACTCCGCTGGCTGCTTCGTCTCGATGTTGTAGTCAACTGAGTGGCAACCGTCGCACAGCGGCCCCGTCGGACGCTCGAAGTTGCTCGCGCCATAGTAAGGCACCCACCAATCCGTACCCGCCTCGACGTGATATGGAAGCCACTTCTTCTTCGCCACATCCCACTGCGCGGGCTCTGCGTAATAGTTGTCGCCGATTTTGGTGAAGTAGCGCTGCTTCCACTTGCTCCCATAGACAAATGCAACGTCTTTCAGGCTGAACGTCACCAGCGGGTTCGCGTGGGTAAAGTCAGCGAGCACCGCCTCCGGATGCACCTTCGGATCGCGCACCACATTGGCCATCCGCGTCTGCTTCCACCCCGCGTACAACTCGGCATGGCAAGGCTTACAACTCGCAGACCCCACATAGTGGGCCTTCGCGGCTCGCGGCTGCGCAGAGCACCACGCAGTCGCGGTCGCCAGAACAATCGCCAGACACTTCCAGAGAAGCCCTCTCATCGGAATCCCTCACGCGAACGCCGCGCTGGAGCATTTTTAGTTCAAGTGGTTACAAAACTTCGGGTGCCCCATCCTTTGTGCGGCTTTTGCGCAAAGGGTGGGAGACCACAACTCTCCGCCTCGACTGTCACAACCAGACCGAAACCGCTCTAGCTCATCATCGCCGCAAACGCAGTCTTCACCACCACAATCAGCACCCACCAGCCGATGATGATCGCCGCGGCCGTCGAGCGTTTGACCTTCGCTACAATCGACGTGCCGATAATCAGCAGCGCCATGAACCAGAACACCAGCAGATCGAAGGAGCCAAGCAGCGACTTCAGCCAGTGCGCCGAGTCCGCTCCGAGGAAGTAGCCCAGGTTCGTGCCAATCGGGTCCTGCACGTTGAAGTTGTCTCCCCCGGTAGCGACCAGCATGATGATAATCAGAACGGCCCCCACCAGCCCGGTCAGTCCGGCATAGAGCCACACGGCGAACATCTCGGAGAAGCTCGTCTTCGCCCCGGCCAGAAAGTTGAAACTGCCCCACAGCACCAGCGCGGCAATCGCGGCAAAGATCAGGCCAAGCGCCCAGTACCCATACGAGATGCCTTCGGTGATCGCGGCTCCGACCTTCATTCTCGCCGCGCGCTGGTCCGGCGGCAGCGAGTCCATCTGCTCCTGCTGCGACGGACTCTGCGCAAGCGAGGTCTGATACATCTGGCTGAAGCCGACCTTCTTCTGCATCGTCCATGCCGTCGCCAGCGAAAAGATAATCGACAGCACAATCGGCAGCCAGACGCTCCGGCTGCGCAGAATATCGGTAAACGTCTTACTCGGCGCGATGAAGACGTCCACCACCCGCTCGACCTGGCTCAATCCCCCGCCTGTAGTCTGTCCACTCACAACCGCATCATCGCTCATACAATCAACCTCTCTCAGAGGATTTCTGTACGACCTGTCAGTGCTTGCTGGCGTTGAAGGATTGTATCGCCCACGGCCACGTACCGGAAGCGATTTTTATGGCTGTCTTCCTGGAGGTATAGCACCGGTGATCTCCTCATCCCAAAGGCAGTCCCCACATTTTTGTTGTCATTCCTCTTTTTGCTGCCATTCCACTTTTTGCTGCCATTCCACTTTTGTTGTCATTCCTTTTTTGTTGTCATTCCTTTTTTGTTGTCATTCCCGAAGGGAATCTGCGTTCCCATCGGACCGCCTTTTGTTGTCATTCCCGAAGGGAATCTGCGTTTCGCATCGGCCGCGCCGGGCTACACCTCTATGGAAAATGCTCTACTCCACGACCGCCAGCACGTCTCCCGCGCCGACCGTGTCCCCCGCCGCAACCGCCACGCGAGCCACGCGGCCTGACTTCGGCGACTTCAACTCGTTCTGCATCTTCATCGCTTCAATCACGGCCACGCCCTGCCCCTCGGCCACCTCGTCACCCACCGCGACCAGCGTCCGCACGACGCGCCCGGGCATCGGGGCCTTCACCGCGCGCGGCCCTTCCGCTCCGCCGCCCGCGCCGCGCCGTCCCTGCAGGGAGCGCGGATCGTCCACCGCAAACCCATACCGCCGGTTGCCGATCCACACGCCATCGCCGTCGAGAACGCAGCGGTACTGCCGCCCCTCCACCTCCAGCGACATCACGCCCTGCTCCAGCATCCGCGCATCCACGCGCATGGGTCGCCCGTCCACCATGCATTCCATCGCGCCGGAGCCCCCCGCGGGCAACTCCACCCTTCTCTTCTTCCCTGCAATCTCCAGCCAGACGGTCACGCGCGCAAGCCCTCCTGCCGTCCGGCCTGCGCCCAGCGGCTCTGCTGCGCGAACTCACTCGCAGACGTGCGTTCCTTCTCCACGGTGGTAGCAAACAAAGCGGCGGCTACGGCAACCACATCCTCCGGAACGTTCGCCTTGCCCGAGGCCACTGGTGCGGACGCGAGCAGCCGCTCCAGATAGCCCGTATCGATGCGCGCCAAGCGAAAGTCTTCGTCGGTCAGGATGCGCCGGAAGAGCGAGATGTTTGTCTTGATTCCGCCAATGACGTACTCGTCGAGCGCGCGCAGCATCCGGTCAACCGCCGCCTCGCGCGTCGGCGCAAACGCCACCAGCTTCGAGAGCATCGGGTCGTAGTCGAGCGGCACCGTCCACCCCGCATACACAGCGCAGTCTTCTCGGATACCCGGCCCTCCCGGCTGCACCAGCCGCGTAATCAGTCCGGGCGAGGGGAAGAAGTTATTCTCCGGGTCTTCGGCATAGATTCTGCACTCAATCGCGTGCCCGCGCAGGCGGATGTCATCCTGCCTTACGCCGAGCGGCTCGCCCATCGCCACGCGCAACTGCATCTCAACCAGGTCGAGCCCCGTCACCATCTCCGTCACCGGATGCTCGACCTGCAACCGCGTATTCATCTCCAGAAAGTAGAAGTTTCGCGCGTCATCGACCAGAAACTCGACCGTCCCGGCATTCACATAACCCGCAGAAAGAGCCAGCCGCACCGCCGCCTCGCCCATGCGCCGACGCAGATCGTCGCCCACCACAGCCGACGGCGCCTCCTCAATTACCTTCTGGTGCCGCCGCTGCACCGAGCACTCGCGCTCCCCCAGATACAGGCAGTTGCCATGCGAGTCGGCCATCACCTGAATCTCGATGTGTCGTGGCCGCTCGATCAGCTTCTCCAGATAGACCTCGCCCGACCCGAAGCTGCGCTCAGCCTCGCTGCTTGCGGCGGTAAACGCACCCGGCAAGTCTTCGGCCCGCGTCACCGCGCGCATTCCTTTGCCGCCGCCGCCCGCCGCCGCCTTCAGCATCACGGGATAGCCAATCTCTCCGGCCACCCGCAATGCCTCGTCCACATCCGCCAGCCCCGTTACCGAACCGGGAACGCGCGGCATCCTCGCCCGGTCCGCCGCCTGCCGCGCGCGCGTCTTCGACCCCAGCTCCCGCATCGCGCTTGCCGGTGGGCCGATGAACGTCACCCCTGCCTTCGCGCAGGCCTCCGCGAAATCCGCATTCTCAGAGAGGAACCCGTAGCCCGGATGCACCGCGTCGGCCCCAGCCCGCCGTGCCATCTCCAGAATCAGGTCGCCGCGCAGATAACTCTCCGTCGCCGGGGCAGGGCCCAGCCGGTACGCCTCGTCCGCATGGAGCACATGCAGCGCGGCCCGGTCGGCATCCGAGTACACCGCCACCGTCCCGAGACCCATCTCCCGGCAGGCGCGAATGACCCTGAGCGCAATCTCGCCGCGATTGGCGATCAGCACCTTCTTCATCGTTTGCCGCCTCTGTCGTCGTCCACATCCATCATCCGCCATAAGCGGCCATTTTATAGCTGTTTTCCTGGAGGTATAATCACGGTGCCCTCCTCATCACCAAGGCAGTCCCCCACCTTTTGTTGTCATGCCCGAAGGGAATCCGCGTTTCACTCTTTTGTTGTCATTCCCAAAGGGAATCCGCGTTTCGCTCTTTTGTTGTCATTCCCGAAGGGAATCTGCGTTTCGCATCGACCCGCGCCGGACTACATCTATATGGAAAATGCTCTAAGAAACCTCTGATTAGGTCTTCGTTTTGAAGGGGCGCGACTTCAGTCGCGCCGTAAACCTCTCAGATTCAACGCGGCTTTACAGGCTGCGGAAAAAACTCGCCATCTGTGCCTTTCGGTGGGAGCGCAGGGCTTCAGCCCTGCGAAAATCCCAGCAAAATCAAGGGGCTTTAGCCCCGGGCCGTTCCGCACAAGCTGCCGGACGCACTTTTTCCGCAGCCTCTTTAGCCGCTGAGGGAACGCTTGCGGACTTAACAACCAAAAGAAAAGACCTCCCGCACAGGGAGGTCTCTTCTGAAGCAATGGAACCGGGGCTTACTGCATCGTGACGCCGCCCTGGCTCGCCGCTTTCTCTTTCTTCAGTTCGTTGGCCTTGCGAGCGCCCATCGCCTTCTGGACCCACATATCTGCCTGGGCCATGTCGGCCTTGCGAGTGTCCGCATCGCCGCAATCCAGATCGGCCTTGCGCCGGTAGGTCAGTTGCAGATACTGCATCGCGTCATCGTAGGTTGGGTTGATTTCGACGGCCTTGTTCAGATACTGCAAGCCTTCCGTCACCAGGTCGGTATTGGCCGCCTGCATCTTCTGGCAGGCTCCCTTGCTCATCTTCGGGTTGCCGTCGCCTGCGTCGGTCAGACCATCTGCGGCCAGGATGGCGACTGCGCTCTTGTACGCCTGCATCCAGTCCACCACGCCTACGGTGTAGTACGCCTCAGCGTCGTTCGGCGCCAGCGCAATCACCTTCTTTTGATACTCCTTCGCAACTTCAAACTTCTTGATATTGAAGTTGATCGAAGCAATCTGCTTGAGAGCGTTCACATTGTTCGGATCACGGGACAGCACCTCATTGAAGCCGTCCATCGCCTTCTGGGCGATGCTCAGGTTTTCCGGCGTGTCCAGGTTCGGCACCACCTGGTACGAGTACGCCGTCGCCAGGTACAGCTTCGCGTCCTCGTAGTTCGGGTCCAGCTTGATGGAGTTCTGGAAGTGGTTAACAGCTTCTTCGTACTGCGCGTTCTTGAACGCCTGCACACCCTTGGTTAACTGATCCCGCGCCTTCAGGCGATTGCACCCGGTAACAGTAGTAAGCAGCAGCGCCACCATCGCGGCGCTCACCGGAATTCGTAGTTTAACTTTCATGGGGCGAATCATCTCCTTCAATCTGGCGCGGGGACTTCCTCAGACGTTCTGCCGCCTGAAGACCTGGGTCACAGCTTTCCGCTTGATTGTAATGGTATACGAATTTGCATGGCCAGAGGACTCCATATTCCCGACAACCGCTTTTCTTTCCCTTCCCGGCCTGAAAATCCTAAATCAAGGAGCCTCTGATTAAATCTTCGTTTTGAAGGGGCGTAGCTGCTGAGGGAATCTCCGCGAACCTAATCAGACCTTCTTTAGAGCTATCCAAAACCAAGGCTGCATACTAAGCGCACTTGTCCAATCCGCGCAAGCCCAATCCACGCAAGCCCGGCCCCTTCACCCCGCGTTCCCCGTTACTCCCAAGGTGAGCGCCCCTTCCCGCATCGCCACAACCCCATAAGGCGTCTAATCTATATCTAAGAGCAGCCATGCCCACTGCCCAAGTCTCCAAAGCGAGTTCGTTCGAACGCACCCTGGCAAGTGCGCGCTCCACCATGCTCTTCAGCGAGGTCGTCCGGCTCGCCGTCGATAGCTTCCGCGCCAGCAAAACCCGCTTTCTGCTTACCATGCTCGGCATGGTCATCGGCTCAGCGTCGATCATTCTGGTGGCCACACTTGGACTGACCGGTAAGCAGTACGCGCTCGACCAGCTCACCAGCATCGGCCCCAACAAAATTGAGCTTCAGTACGGCGGCGGCAACATCTCCGGCCCCAACAACACCTCGACTCCCGACTACCTCACGCTCGACGACATGCACGCCGTCCTCGACCAGGTGCCCGGCATCGTCGCTTCTTCCCCAATGCTTGAGTTCCACGACAACGTCAGCATGAGTGGCGGCGTCACCCGGTCCACGATGCTGCTCGGCGTCTCTCCCCAGTACAAAATCGTCCGTAATCTTGTCGTCGTTTCCGGGCGTTTCTTCGACGATCAGGACGCGATTGGCCACGAAAAGGTCGCCGTCGTCGTTGAGCCATTCGCTAAGGCCCTCTACGGCACTCCGAGCGCCGCCGTCGGCCACATCATCAGCATCAAGGGCATTCCCTTCACCATCATCGGCGTCTTCAAAGAGGCCTTCGACACCTACGGCCAATCCGAAATCAGCGACCACACGATGCTGGTGCCTTACCCCGTGCTGCGTTATTTCACCGGGACCAACTCGCTTAAAGAGATCTTCTTCACCATGCGCGACTCGAACATGGTGATCCCGGCGTCCAAGCACATTCTGGCCATCGTCCGTTCGCGCCATTACGCCGGCTCGGTCTACAACGCGGCCACCCTGACCGACCTGCTCAGTAGCATGGCCAAAATCGCCGACATGCTCACCATCGTGCTGACACTCGGCGCCGGCATCACGCTCATCGTCTCCGGCGTCGGCATTATGAACAGCATGTTGGCCAACGTGCAGGCGCGCATCAAAGAGATCGGCATCCGCAAGGCCCTCGGCGCAACCAGCAACGAGATACGATTGCAATTCCTCACCGAAGCCGTCTTCCTCTCGCTCAGCGGAGGCCTCATCGGCACCGTACTCGGCCTTGCCCTGCCCTTGACCCTGGGCTTCCTGACCCCGTTCAAAATACCCATCAGCGCCTGGTCGGCCGTCATCGCGCTCGCCACCTCCGTGCTGGTCGGCGTCCTCTTCGGCACGCTCCCCGCCAACCGCGCCGCCCGCCTCGACCCCGTCCAGACCCTCAAATACGAGTAAGCGGCCACTCAACCCAACGACCACGGATACACGCGGAAGATCGCGGATTCAATCCCCACAGCAGCCCCATTTTTGTTGTCATTCCCGAAGGGAATCTGCGTTTCGCTTCAGCCGCGTGGGGTACACCTACAGGCAGTCCCCATTTTTGTTTGTCATTCCCGAAGGGAATCTGCGTTTCGCTTGGGTACGCACCGAACCACAGTCTTAGGCCGTATCGACATATACATGGGATGCAACTCACTGATTTACCCATGAACTTGTCATCCTGAGCGGAGCCGGGTGCCCCATCCATCGCGCATTTTGCGATGGGTGGGAATGCACACATCCCCCGCGCCACCTTTTGCATTTCCATTCCGCAGCGAAGCGGAGGAATCTGCTGTGTCCGGAGTGAGCCCCAAACCATGTCAAGCCCACGACCCAACCAACCCATTCACCATCAATCACTTACCTGTGGCGGGATTACCCCTCCCGACCTGCTAACCTTTAATTAGTCGATATGGCTCATCTATAACTGTTTTCCTGGAGGTGGAGTCCCGGTGACATCCTCATCCCCAAGGCAGTCCCTACTTGTTTGTTGTCATTCCCGAAGGGAATCTGCGTCTCGCTTCAGCCGCGCGGGGTACACCTACAGGAAGTCCCCATTTTTGTTCAGGCAGCCCCCATTTTTGTTGTCATTCCCGAAGGGAATCTGCGTCTCGCTTCGCCCCGCGCCGCGCAATTTTTCCTTACACAGCCACGCATGAAAGAGCATAACTTCTTTGTTTGAAGGACTTTACCCGAATCCAATCTTTTAAACCAATAAAATCAACACTTTACAAAGGACCAAAACCGAAGTCCAGACCTAAGTCCTTTGTTCAAAGGAATTTGCACAAAAACAGGGGGAGGGGGGTACCACCGCGAGAGCAGCACCCGCACAGAACATCGTCCTCAATTCAGACGCAAAGAGGCGACCACGAACCGACACGAAAGAACGCGGAATCCATCCGTGTCCATCCATGCAATCCGTGGTCGCTTCGTGTTCTACCGGTGCAACACGGAGGCAGGCCGAATTACTCGGCAGTTGCCTCAGCCGTGACCGCTTCCTCTTCGCGGTCGCCCTTCACCGTCACCTTCACGTGACTCGTCACCTCGCGGTGCAGCTTCACGGGAACGTGATATTCGCCGATGGTCTTGAGCGGATCGTCGAGCGCGATCTTGCGGCGGTCAACCGTGAAGCCCTTTAGCTCCAGCTCGTGCGCGATGTCGCTCGACGTGACCGAGCCGAACAGGTGGTCGCTCTCGCCCACCTTGCGCTCGAAGACCAGCTCGACCGCATTGAGCTGCTCGGCCAGCGCCGTGGCATCTACCTTCTCCTTGGCCGACTTGCGCACGGCCGACGCCTTCATCTGATCGATGACGGCCTTGTTCACGGCGGTCGCTTCGATGGCGAGCTTCTCAGGCAGCAAATAGTTGCGCCCGTAGCCGTCGGCGACCTTCACCACGTCGCCGCGGTGCCCCAGTTTATTGACATCTTCCTTCAGAATGACTTCCATGCGAATTCTCCGGTTCCTGTTCGGCGTCACTTCCGCCGGTCGTTATCTAAGTTAGAAGCGAGCGGCAAAGGCGAGCAGCGCGATGTTGCGCGACTGCTTGATGGCCAGGCTCAGGCGGCGCTGGTGCCGGGTGCAGACGCCCGTCAGGCGGCGCGGAACAATCTTGCCGCGCTCGGCCACAAAACCCTGCAGCAGACGCACGTCGCGGTAAGAGATCGCGTCGATCTTCTCCGTGCAGAACTTGCAGACCTTTTTGCGCCGGAAGAACTTCCGGCCGCCGGGGCCGCCGCCGGGACCGCCTGCGGGACGCGGCGGGCGTGGGCCTGCGTGCGCCGGGCGCGAGGTGGATGGGGCGGGTGTAGACGTATGCTGTTCCGTCGATTGCGTGCTTGTGGTCTCGTCAGCCATGATGTTTCCCTCTCATTTACGTTGTGCCTTCCGCGCTCCAGGTCCGCCGTGGGACCTCTGAACATGCAGCCGGTTCCGGTTGCATGGAAGCGGAGTAAGGCGTTGATCGTGTCAGGCGATGCGGCAAGCCGTCATCGCAAATATCGTCAGCGAAAAACTAGACAGCAGCCGCGCTCTCCGAAGCAGCTTCCGCGGGGGCTTCGGCAGCCTTCGCCGGCTCCTCGGCGGCGACGACGGCGGCAGAAGCCTCACCCTCGGCACGGACTGCAGGCAGTGCGCTGCGCTTCACCTTCGTGTCGCGGATGGCCTTGATCTTCGCCAGCCGCTTCTCTTCCTCGTCCATGCGCACGGTAATGAACTTGATCACCTGCTCGGAGACGCGCAGACGGCGCTCAATCTCGGCGACCAGCGAACCCTGCGCGGCGATCGTCATCAGCACGTAGAAACCGTCGTTGAACTTGCGGACGGTGTAGGCCAGCCTGCGGCGGCCCATCTTCTCCACGCTCTTCACCTCGCCGCCGCCGTTCGTCACGTTGCCGGAAAAGCCTTCAATCAGCTTGTCGATGTCGGCCTCTTCAACGTCCGGTCGGACAATGTACATCACTTCGTAAGTACGATTCATTGAGCTACTTCTTTCTGCGAAGTTCTGCTTCGCACCGTGCCAGCCTCACTGCCGCCAGCCCGGTATGGAATGTACTGCGTTAGTCTTCTGATCCCTGATCCCTGTTCCCTGGTCCCTGTTTCCTGTTGAACTCATTCATCGCGGCGCTGACACCCTTTGTCAGCACCGTTTCGACCGCATCCCGTACCCGGTCGAGCACCTCATCCAGCACAGCAAGCTCCTGCCTGCGCATCGGCGTCAGCAGATAGTCCCTGCCGCCCGCCTTGATCTCCCGCCCATCCTCCAGCGCAGCCGCGTCTTTTATTTGACGCCCAACGCCGATGCGGATGCGCAACCACTCCTCCGTGCCCAGCACACCGGAGATGGACTTCACTCCATTGTGCCCGTTCGCCGAACCGCGCTGGGCGATGCGAAACTGCCCCAGCGGAAATGCCAGCTCGTCGTACAACACCATCACGTCGGCCGAGGGGTCCAACTCCAACTCCTCGACCAGAGCGGCCACGGAAAGCCCGCTCAGATTCATAAACGTCTCCGGCTTGGCCAGCAGAACATCCTGCCCCGCGAACCTTGCCTTCGCCGTCAGCGCGCGACCCCTGCGGTTTGCAATCTTCACACCGCACTCGTCCGCGATGCGATCGACCGCCAGAAACCCCGCATTGTGCGGCGTGAACTGATACTCGATACCAGGATTCCCAAGACCGACAATCAGCTTCACGCCACCGATACCTCCAGCCGACTCGCTCAGTCGCTAACCGGCTGCCTTGCTGCTTACTTCTTCTTCGCGTCCTTGGCGTCGGCCGCGGGAGCAGCAGCGCCCTCAGTCTCGCCCTTGCCCTTCTTCGCCACTTCGGGCTCCGTGGGTGCAGCCGCGACCTCTTCGACCGGCGCAACCTCTTCCTTGACGATGGTGACGTGCGCAACCGTCGCATCCTCGTCGCCCAGGAACTTGATGCTGCCCGAGTGCGGCAGGTCCTTGACGCGAATCAGCCCATGCAGCTCCAGCCCCGAGACATCCACATCGAGGTGGCTCGGAATATCTGCCGGAAGGCACTCGATCTCGACCTCGCGCATGACGTGCTCGATGATGCCGCCCTGCGTCTTTACGCCAACCGGCACGCCGAGCAACTGGATCGGCACCGAGACGCGCATCAGTTTGTCCATCGCAATGCGCTTCAAGTCGATGTGCAGCAGCTTGCCCTTGATCGGCTCATGCTGCCAGTCCACAATCATCGCCTTGACCACAGCCGAGCCTTCGACAGTCAGGTCGAAGATCGTATTGTGGCCTGACTCGGAGTGCAGAATCTTCGTAATCACGCGCGGATCGACCGCAACCGCAACCGCGTCCTGGCCCGCGCCGTACACCACGGCCGGAATCTTGCCCGCAACGCGAACCCGTCGCGCCGCATTCTTGTTGAACTTGCCCTCGCGGGGCGTTGCTACCACTGCTTCAGTCGATGCTGCCATGTTTCACTTTTCCTTTCGGGCACGGAAGGACAGCTTTTAGCTCTTAGCTGCTAGCTTTTAGCTAAAAACCTCCTCACGCTCCCTTTGCGGCTCTGCCGCGAATTTTCACTACACCTGCCGTTGTAACCACTCTCTTCCCTCATCACAGAAGAGCTAAAAGCTAAGAGCTAGAAGCTAAAAGCTGCCTCTAATTGAACAGCGTGCTCACGCTGGTCTCCATGTGAATGCTCTCGATGGCCCTGCCCAGCAGGCCGGCAATCGAAAGCACCTTGATCTTCTCCACCGCCTTCGCGTCTTCGCGCAAAGGGATGGTGTTCGTCACGACCACCTGCTCCAGCCGTGAATTTGCAATGCGCTCGACCGCCGGCCCCGACAGCACCGCGTGTGTCGCGCACGCATAAACCTTCTCCGCGCCCTGCTCCAGCAGCGCCTCCGCCGTCTTCACCAGCGTTCCGGCGGTGTCGATAATGTCGTCGAGGATCAGACACGTCCGGCCCTTCACATCGCCGATGACGTTCATCACCTCGGTCACGTTGATGTCCGTGCGCCGCTTGTCCACAATGGCCAGCGGCACTTCCAGCTTCTTGGCGAAAAATCTCGCCCGCTCCACGCCTCCCGCATCCGGCGAAACCACCGTCAGGTTCGGCAGGTTCAACTCCCGGAAGTAGCTCACCAGCACCGGGCTGGCGAACAGGTGGTCCACCGGGATATTGAAGAAACCCTGTATCTGCGCCGCGTGCAGATCAACCAGCAACGCACGGTTCGCACCAGCGGTGGTCAGAAGATCAGCGACCAGCTTCGACGTAATGGCGACGCGGGGCCGGTCCTTGCGGTCCTGCCTGGCGTAGCCATAGTAGGGAATCACCACCGTGATGCGTCCGGCGGAGGCGCGCTTGAGCGCGTCCATCATAATCAGCAACTCGACGAGATGCTGATCGACCGGCCAACACGTAGGCTGCACAAGAAACACGTCCGCGCCGCGAACGTTCTCGAGCAGTTGAAAATGGACCTCGCCGTCGGAGAATCTCTGCAACCGGGTCTCGCCCAGCGGCACACCGACGAACTTGCAGATCTCCTCGCACAGCGCCGGGTTCGACGACCCGCAGAAGATCTTGATGCGTTTGCTCTCGCCCAACTTGCCGGGACGCTTTCGCTCGGCTGCTGCTTTGGCTTGAGACGGGCTGCCCGCGTGAGCAGCCTGCGCAGGCTGAGAGTTTTCTGTCTCTTCAGCCTGCACTGAAATAGGGGAAAGAACCGCAGTCGTGTCTTTTTCTCTCACGTTGGAAACCTCCGAGGCTGGTTGACCTTGATTGTTCCTGCTGCTTTCGTCTTGCGTGGCCTTGTTGCGGCCTCGCGCCTGTTCTCGAAATTCTTGTTGCGAACTGCAAAAACCGAAGACTGCTCTTCCAAACTTCGTACTTCCGTCCGCCTTGTTCTTCGGACCCGAAAAACCATTCAACTCCCGCGACATGTTGCTGCCGCCAAAGAACCCTAAATCTGCTCGTCGCGTGTGGCGTCAACATTCTGGCTGGGCGACTAGGATTCGAACCTAGACAAAGTGCTCCAAAGGCACTTGACCTACCATTAGTCGATCGCCCAGTGAACCCGTCACTCCGCGAACATCTCAGCCCAGTACTCCTGTCGAGGCAGCGTCGTTGTCACCAACGCCTTGACCCCGGCAGCCTGGGCGCGCCGTTGAGCCTCCCTTGCCTCCGCCTCGGACCGGTAAAGTCCGAACAGCGCGGAGCCGGAACCGGAGAGCGCGGCATACAACGCCGTGCCTTCGCCGGAGGCCGAATCACCCATCAGTTGACGCTTGATTGCACGCAAGGAGGGATGCTGCGGAAACACCACGTCTTCAAAGTCATTATGAAGACCGTCGTTTCCAATCCCGGTGCGGACAAGCGCGAGAAGGGCATTCTCGGCTAGACCGTTCATCGTGCCCGCCTGGTTCTCACCAGACACAACCCGTTTGTCATCAGGGCTTTGACCGCGAACGATACCGGATGTTCCACGCCTACCCTCGCCCGTAACAGCAGAAAGCGAGGCATAAGCAAGGCTCAACTCATTTAGTCTATCGACGCCAGCGGCCGAAGTCAATCCAGGCGCCCCACCTGATCCCTGATCCCTGATCCCTGCTCCCTGCTCTTCGTCCCAGTCCCGAAACGCCTGCGGCGTCGAAACCCCCACCTCCGGCACTGCTACCACGCACCACGTCGGCGGAAAATCCGGCATAGGAAACACCAGTTCCCCGCGCCCCAACCCCAGAACCGCCCCACCCAGCAGAAACAGCGGCACATCCGACCCAACCTCGCCCGCCAGCCGCAGCCGCTCTGCTCCCCCGAGCGACACCCCAAGTTCCCGCTCCAACCCAAGCAAAGCTGCCGCCGCATTGGCCGACCCCGCCCCCATCCCACCCTGCACCGGCAGGCGCTTCTCTATATGGATAGCAACTTCAGCCGACACATCCAGCCGCGCCAGCGCCCGCTCAACCATCTTCCAGCACGTATTCCGCTCATCGACGGGCACGCGCGCGTCGTTCGTCGTCAAAACAATCCGTGTCGCGGCAGCCCGGCGCGCAGAAACCGTCACCAAATCATGCAGCGCAAGCGTCTGATAGAGCGTCGTCAGCGCATGAAACCCATCCGCCCGCACCGGCCCAATCACCAGTCCCAGATTGATCTTCGAATAAGAACGAACACGCGTCGCCATACATTGCCAGTGTATCCGCCGCCTGTGTCAAACTAAAGCCGACCATGCTCATCTGGATCAACGCGTTGGCTGGAGTCCTTGCCACTGCCTATTTCAGCGGTAGAGCTTACAGCAGCCTGATGCAATCCGATGTTGGTTTCCTAGGAACCTTCGGCAAGGCCATATCTCGCAAGCAACTTATATTTCTTCGAGTTTTGCTCACTTCATTGCTAGCGATTGTCGGCATCCTGATTATTGCCACGGATGCTGATCTCCGGAACTCGCGCAAGACCATCTGGCTCGTTGCCGCCGGAACCGCAATCCTCGCATTTCTGGCTCCAGGTCCTGTCACAGTCAACCCTCAGGGCCTTCTGCGCACTAACAACTTCCGCCGCGACACGCTCATCCAGTGGGAAGAACTCGATCATTACACAATCAAAACCGGATCATGGGGCGTCCCAAATGTTTACTGCTTCCACGCCACGGACGGCAGATCAATCAACGTCAACGACTGGACCCAGAGTGGACAAGACCTGCTCAATCAAATCCGCCAGCACAAATCGCTACCTGAACGCCGCCCAAACTCGAATTCCTAACGTCGTGCCCTCACTACTCACCTTTCGCCGGCAGAAACTCAATCCGCACATCGACCTCCGCCGGCTTCACATCGAAGTCCGCCGTCACCAAAACGTGTTCAGTAGAGTCCCCGGCCAGCTCGACCCCAAACGCATCGGCATAAGGAATCTTCCGCTCTACCTTAATCAGACCGCTCCTCACGGCCCGCTCCGCCGTAACCGGCACAACCTCAAAACCGAAAGCTGACAGCCGCGACAGGGCATCATCCATCTTCGCCCTGCCATGCCGCTTCGAGACGATCCCCGCAACCTCGCCCCAATGCACCGCCGAAACCACCACCCGATGCGTCCCCGCAAGGTGTGCCTTGATGATCGCGCTCACCCGCTCCGCCCCAGCCTCGCCGTCGAGATAACGCAGAATCGCACTGGCGTCCAGAATGTAGATCACCACTTCTCCGCCCGCCGCTCCTGCTGCAACTCGTCTGCCAGCGACGTCCCGCCCCCAAGCATCCCGCACGTCTCATCCACCAGACGCTCCGAGACAGGCCGGAGAATAATCACCCCATCCTCCAGCGTCAGCGAAACCCGCCCACCAGGCACAATCCTAAGTGTCTCCCGCATTCCCGCCGGAATCACCAATTGACCTTTCGTACTTACTGTCGCAATAGTATTTGCCATGTATTACATTATATCATAAGTAAGTCATAAATTGTTAAGTAAGATGATAAATCAGGATAATCTCACTTCACCGGCGTCACCGTCAGCGCTACCTGCGTCGTCCGCTTCGAAGCCACATCATCCGAGCTGAAGATCACAGCAGGCTTGCCCGGCGGAACCGTAACGTCGCCACGCCATGAGTTGTGCTTAATTGTGGGATGAAATTGCTGACTATCTGATGTTGGAGCATCCGAACTGTTCAAATCCGCCGTGATTGACAGATACACGCGACCATCCACGATCCGCGCAGAATCAAAGTCCACATTAAATCCCACATCGATGTACGTGAATTGAGTCTGTCCGGACACTTTAGTGTCGGGCACCGAGGAGGTTCCTGTTGCGATTGGCATCCTCTCTCCCGTCCGTATCGACCCTCTCGCTCTCTCTCCTTTCATGTCCGAGAGCGCTACGTTCGTCGCATACCGGCGTGCATTGTAGACTTTCCCGTTTTCAACTTCCTCGACGATAAAAACCATCTGATACTCCCGCGCATCGGTCCGTTCCGCCTGAGCAGCTCTATCGTTTGCATCGTTCTTCTCCTGGGCCCAGCAAGCCCCGCTTACCAGCAGCGCCGCAATTAAAACTGCCAACAACCTCATCCGAGTCGTCATCACTTTCTCCTTATCCGCCAGTCATCAAAATTCTTACTGTGCCCGTTCCAAATCAGCCACCTGCAGTGGCGCAATTTCAATGGCTGCTATCCGTATTGGCTCCCGCTGTTCCTTCTGCAACGAGGCCATCGCCTCCGCAGCCTCAGTCAAACGCAAAGCTGCTGCAGTCGCTCGATCTTCCTCGGTCACAACAGGCGAAGGAAACACATCCAGCTTCGGCAATGCAGCTTCTTCGGCCTGAACCGCCTGCTTCCCGCTCGCTCCACTCCGTCGAGACGCAGCAGCCCTCTCCGCTCTCGCACCCGGCGAAACGGCATCCGGCGACGGACTTGCCTTGCTTAAGGGCACGGCTTCAGCCGTGCCATAGATCGTCGGCGCGGGAAGGGCTTTAGCCCCTGAGGGCAATCCGTGCCCAAGTGACGCTGCCGCGGGATTGCTCACAGCCAAGCCATCGTGACCCACTGCCCGCACCTCCGGCCTTCCCGGCAACAACACAACCAAAACGACCGCAACCGCAGCCACGCCCAATCCGCCAGCCCAAGCCACAAACATCCACCGCAATCCGCCACACCACCCGCGCCAGGTAAGCCCTCTCCTCCTCCATCCCCCGCCATGCGCCCGTCCGGTGGAGCTTCAGAAAAGCCTCCCGCACCACATCCTCCGCATCCTCGGCGTTCTTCACTACGGAATAAGCGACGCGATACACAAACCGCGCCTGCCGCTCCACCAGCGCGGCAAACTCCTCCTCCCGGCCCACTGCCTCCTCACGACCGAACGCCGTCATCGCCCCCCGCCCGCACTGCGCCCAATCCGCCGGTACGTCCATTCCGCCTCTTCCAAACCCGTCATCCACTAAGACCGGCACCGTGCCAAAACCGTTCATCAATGAAAGCATTTTTATTCAACCCTTCAGAAAAGGCCCGTCTCTAAGCGAGATCAGCCTGCCCTTAGCGCGCTGTCTCCAATGACTTTCGCCTGCTACTATTTCACAGTGACTCCGCAGCCAAGGACCCCATGACCCCCCAGAAAATCCGCAAAGCCGTCTTTCCCGCCGCTGGCCTGGGCACGCGCTTCCTCCCTGCCACCAAGGCCATGCCCAAGGAGATGCTCTGCCTCGTCGACAAGCCGCTGATCCAGTACGGCGTCGAGGAGGCCGTCGCCGCCGGCTGCACCGAGATCATCATCATCACCGGCCGCGGCAAGTCCACCATGGAGGACCACTTCGACTCCAGCCCCGAACTCGAAGCCAACCTCGAAGCCAAACATAAAAAGGCGCTGCTCGACATCGTTCACTCGGTCAACAATCTCGCCCGCGTCACCTACACGCGCCAGCCCGAGCCGCTCGGCCTCGGCCACGCCGTCCTGATGGCAAAGGAACTGATCAACGACCAGCCCTTCGCCGTCATCCTGCCCGACGACATCGTTGACGCGCAGGTGCCGTGCCTCAAGCAAATGGTCGAGGCGTTCGAGGAGACGCAGTGCAGCGTCATCGGCTCCGAGGTCGTCGAAGGCCCGTCCATCTCCTCCTACGGCGTGCTCGACTGCACGCCCGTCCCCTCGAACCCGCGCCTGTTCGACGTGACCAACATGGTCGAAAAACCGCGCTTCGAGGACGCGCCCTCGAACCACGCCATCATCGGCCGCTACATCCTCACGCCGCGCATCTTCGACATGCTCGAGCACCTCACTCCCGGCGCGGGAGGCGAACTCCAGCTCACCGACGCCATCCGCGCCCTGCTCGCCTACGAGAAGGTCTACGGCTTCAGCTACGAAGGCAAGCGCCACGACGCCGGCGACAAGCTCGGCTTCCTCAAAGCCACCGTCGAGTTCGCCCTCAAACGCGATGACCTCGGCCCCGCCTTCCGCGACTGGCTCAAAACCTTCCCGCTATAACCCCAGCGCCAGGAAGAATATGTTACTGTCTTGACAGTTTTGTATATACTAATTTGTATAGGCGGTGCGATTGCGCTTTGTCTGGGATGAAGTGAAGAGCAGGAGCAATCTTAGGAAACACGGCTTGAGCTTTGAGACCGGAATGCTGGTATTTGACGACCCTTTCCACGTGACGCGCCAGGATCGAGTGGTTGATGGTGAAGCTCGATGGCAGGCGATCGGGATGGTTGAGGGTTCGGTCATTCTCTTTGTTGCGCACACGGTTGAGGATGAGGTCGATGAGTTGATCCGCATCATCTCGGTGCGAAAGGCGACCGCCGGTGAGAGGAGGGTGTATGAAGAGCAAGCATGATGTGATCTATTACAGGGAGCCGGGGACTCCGCTGACGGCTAAACAGAAGAGAGAGATCGCGGCTGTGGCGAAGATGCCGGACAGCAAGATCGATACGTCGGATATTCCGGAGTTGCCGGCAAGCGCGTGGAAGGATGCCGTGCGAGGGCGGTTTTATCGTCCAGTGAAGAAGGCGGTGAGCCTGCGGCTGGATGCGGATGTGATTGCGTGGCTGAAGAAGGACGGCAAGGGGTATCAGAGCCGGGCGAATCGGCTGCTGCGGGAGAAGATGCTGGCGGATAAGGCGAGTTAGCGGATGGATCGAAGTGCTCGCGAATGGCCCAGTTGAGAGTTAGAGTTTGATGTGGAGACCACCGGCTATGCAAGAGCTGCACATACTGTTAATGCTCTGGAACATCCATCGGTAACGTCCCAGAAGGCTTCATCAATTCGGTACCCACCGCAACGGGATCGCCGAAGTCCGGAGTTCCATCAGGATTCCAGGTGAACTTCTGGATGCGCGGCGAACGATGGCTCCCACAGCCTTGTCCCGACGCGGAGTTCGCGTGATAGATAATCCAGTCTTCCGTACCATCCGGTGATTTGAAGAAGCCGTTATGACCCGGACCAAATACGCTATGTTCGGGGTCCTGTTTGAAAAAAGGATGGTCAAACTTGGTCCACGACTTGGCCTTCAGCAGGTTCTTCCCGGAGCGGGCTTCGAGTACGCCCAGTTCGTAATAGTCCGTCCAACAGGCCGAGGCGGAGTAAACAAGAAAGATGCGACCGCTGTGTTTCAGTATCTCCGGCCCTTCGTTCACGTTGACGTGAGGCATCGCCGGCCGGTTGAGGAGATCGCCTACCTGCTCCCACGGGTATTCCGGAGACGAGAGCAGCGTGCGCCGGGAGCCCACCGTCCAGGGATTCTTGAGACGCGCGATGTAGATGCGCTGCTCGCCGTCGGTCGCACCCTCCCAACCTGACCAGAGCATGTACGTGCGGCCATGATCCTGAAAAACTGTTGGGTCAATCGCCCATCGATCCGTCGCGTCGCCGACCTTGCCGCGAAAGGTCCACGCACCGTCCATCGGGTCGGCGGAGCCATTCTCGATGACATAGATGCGGTGGTTCTCATTCGCTCCATCATCGGCGGCAAAATAGATGTACCACTTGCCATCGAGTTGATGCAGTTCAGGAGCCCATATCTCCTTTGAGTACGGCCCCGTAGCAGGTGCGGTCCAGACCGTCTTCACATCCGCATGAGCCAGGTCGGTGATGTCTCGCGTGCGTCGGATCGTCAGATCATGGCCGGTCGTATTCATGTAGTAGTAGAAGCCGTTCGCGGACGTCACCCAGGGATCAGGTCCCGTAGGCAGCAGTGGATTGTGAAACGTAGCCTGACTGCCCTGCGCGCAGAGAAGCGGACCCGAAACCGCAACGCTCGCAAGAACGCAGAGAAGACGCACACCGAATCCGTGATTGTACGAACGAGGTGCTGAACCGGCTAGGCCGCCTGCCCTTCTGCACCTGAATCTCTCGTAAACCTTAAAAAGCAAGCTCATCCTCCGTCTCCTGTTCTCCGCTCAAGGCGCGCGCCGCGATGCGAGTCATCCGATGTTAAGAAAGCAATGTGTAAACGGTATCATCTCAGCGGCGAACTCGTGGAGAGATGCAGCCCGGGAACGTTTTTCGTCCAGTGAAGCAGGATGGCAAGGGGTATCGGAGCTGGGTGAATCATCCGTTGCGGGAGATGATGCTGGAGGATAAGGCTAGTTAGCGGGAGGAATCGCAGGGTTCGCGCGTGGCGCGAATGTCCCAATCATCTCATAAGACAAGGACGCGATGAATGGGGCACCCGGCGAATCGGCTGCTGCGGGAGATAATGCTAGCGGATAAGGTTAGTTAGCAGGATGAATCGCGGGGTTCGCGCGTAGCGCGAAATGCCCACTGACCCCATAGGACAATTATGCATTGATTCCGTCGTGCAACATCATCTCTTTTGTTCGTGCTACGCCCATCAGGTCTCCCGTACGTTGGTAGGCTTGGAGTAGCAGTGGATAGGTCATTTTTCTCGTATTAGAGTGTGGATGTTGAGTGAGGGGCGGTAGAATCTGCTTGACCCTCTCGTAGCCGCCCTTTCTCATCAACATGCTGGCGAGCGCATGGGTTGCGATGTAGTCGTTAGGGCTTTCCTTAATAGCGACCTCGAACTTCTCAATAGCAAGGTCTGTCGACTGAACGTCACCACTATCGCGCAGTAGCATACCCCACTCACGAAAAATTAGAGCGCGATCGGGTCCCTTGCGTGGAGCATTACTAGCTGCTTGTTCGTACAGCCTGAGTGCACCAGTTATATCGTGGAGTTTGTGTCTCTTAAATTCTGCGAAGGCACGAGCGGTTTTCCAAGAACTGGGATTTCGAGCCAAAGCTCTGTCGTACATTGTCTCTGCACTGCTTGGATCGTTTCGCTTCTCAGCCGCTTGTGCAATGTCGAGTAATGCATTTTCAGCTGCCCCACGACCTTGACGAAGTTCGCGAACGGTGAGGCGCTCTGCTGGGTCCGACACATCTTTAGCTTCGAACCAATCTGTCATGACAGATCGCATCTTATCTGCGCGCCCAGCTTGCTTATTTAGGTTCGTATTTACAAATGCTCGCGCGATGGGGAACACCGTGTAGCAGTAATCGTTTCTCTCTGGGTCGAAGAGCCGTTGGATCATTGAGTCCGCCAAGAGGTCATCAAGAGAGTCAGTAACCCTCTGAGGAGTCGACGAAGCTCCAATCACTATTGCTTCAGTCGGCAAGGGCCTCTCGAAGAGAGACAAAACATCAAGAACTGACTTTTCTGTGGCGTCTAGCGAGTCGAAGACTCTTCGGAAACAGAATTCTAAGAGTTCCTCTCCTTTCCGATTGCTTGCAGTGATTGCATCCGCAATGTTTAGCGCTTCAGCAGCAGACTTAGAGCGGCTGAGTGTCCATCTTATCGCCAAGGGAAGATAATCGCAGGCTTTAGCAATGCCGAGGCGCTCACCTTCCGTTAAATTCTTTATGTAGCTGAGCCCACTGTTGCCTTGGTACGAGTTGATCAAAGCGAGAGCTTCTTGTTCCGTCAGCGAGCCGACAGAGACGGGATAGATTGCAACCCGTACCGAGCTTCTACGTGATGTTGTTATTGCTCTGATTCCAACCGGCAACGAGTCTAGAAATCTAACAACTCTTGCGTCATCTACCGTCTCAAGGTTATCCACGAATAATAAGCCGTTGCTATCTTTCAGAAGATATCGAACGCTTTGTTCGCGTTCTGAGATATCGAGTTCCTTCAGTTCTGGGAAACCAAGAACCTCAGCGATGTTGTCCAAAAGCGTTTCGAATGTTGTTAATTTCGGCGCTAGTGAGCGAATACCGGCAGGGCCCAATTCTCTATCTTTTGCAGTAATTGAGACAATGTAGCTGAAATCCATACGATCATATGCACGGAGAACAGCCCAGGTTGCAAGTGCAGTTTTCCCTGTTCCGCCAATTCCGGTGAGAGCTGCTACAGAAGAACGCGGGTCAGATAATGCTCGTTCAACTTCTTCGCAAAGCTCTCGCCGCAGGACAAACGAATTGTATTCCGGATGCAGAATGCGAAAATTTGGTTCGTCAACGATATAGGTCTTATTGACGAATGGAGTCGCGATACTGCGTGCTAATCTATCGGCGTCGTTTATGTCCAGAATTCTGGTCGAATCGTGCTCGCGTATTGCCGAATAGCCTTTTAGGAAGGAGGGCTTGTCTCCGGGGGCATCTCGTTGGAACCTTTCAAGGCTCGGCCCTCGCGACGGAATCAAAGCCAATCCAATATAGGACTGATCGGAACGGATGAGAACCCGATAGAAATCAACCCATATTCGGTCGCTTATGAATTTTCGAATTTGATCATTGAAGAGTTTACCATCGAGTTTAACTCGAACCCCTGTTCTTTTATGGGTCTGGTCATTGATGCCAAAAACTATCAGCCCACCATTAGCATTGTGAAAGGCGAGTACGTCGGCAGCAATGTGACTCCAACCGATCAGATTTGCGTTGCTTTTGTCGGGTGATGCACAGCCAGCTTTGAAGTCCCATAAATTGGTTTCAGTTGCGAAGTCTGGTCGTACGCCATCGCTCGCTTCATCAAAGAGCATCGTCAGCAGTGCTTCTACATTTCGCTGTCGAATAGCGCGCTCTATATCGCTATTTAGGTAGACTCTCAATTTATCCCCCAGTCTTTGTGCGGTCTAGACGTGAGATAAAAGTAATCTGTCTTTTACAATAAAGCGAGAGACAGATTATAGAGGTCGAACTAAAGTTGAAACCTATTGAAGCAGCGTACCTTCTTCAGGCAGGGTTTTGGCTTCTTCTGGGGGGATGACTACGGCGGCGGCTACTTTGTCATCGGACTCGAGGTTGAGGAGTTTGACGCCCTGGGTGCTGCGGCCGGCGGCGCGGATGGAGTTGGTGTCGATGCGGATGATCTTGCCGAACTGGCTGATGGCCATCAGCTCGCTGGTATCGTCGACGAGCTGGATCGAGGAGACCTTGCCGGTTTTTGTCGTGGACTTCATGTTGATGACGCCGGAGCCTCCGCGTGTCTGGAGTCGGTACTCGTCTACATCGGTGCGCTTGCCGAAGCCGTTTTCGGAGACCGAGAGGATGAGGCACGGGGTGATGTCCTTGCCTTCGGCCTTGAGTTCCTTCTGGCGGGCCTTGCGCGACTCCTCGGACGGAGTGACGGCGAGGCCGACGACGTAGTCCTGCTTGCGGAGCGTGATGCCTTTGACGCCGAAGGCCGGGCGGCCCATCGAGCGTACGTCGTTCTCGTCGAAGCGAATGGCCTGGCCCTCGTGCGTGGCGAGGAAGACGACCTGGTGGCCGTCGGTGACGCGGACGCCGATCAGTTCGTCGTCCTTGTCGACGCCGATGGCGATGATGCCGCGCGACATGACGTTCGAGAAGTCGGTGAGCGGGGTCTTCTTGACCGTGCCATTTTTGGTGCCGAAGAAGATGTATTTGCCGGCTTCGTTCAGGTCGCGGATGCCGAGGATGGTGACGATCTTTTCGCCGGGCTGGAGCGCGATGAGCGAGGCCATCGCTTTGCCTTTGCCGGCGGCGCCGACATCGGGGATCTCGTAGATCTTGAGCCAGTAGACGCGGCCTGTGTTGGTGAAGCAGAGCAGGTAGGCGTGGGTGGATTCGACGATGAGCTGGGCGACGAAGTCTTCGTCGCGGGTCTTCATGCCGAGGCGGCCGGTGCCTCCGCGACGCTGCTGGCGATAGGTGGAGATGGGCGTGCGCTTGAGATAGCCGGTGTTAGAGATGGTGACGGCGACCTGCTCGTCGGCGATGAGGTCTTCGAGCTGAAGCTCGGCGGTCTCATCGACGATCTGGGTGCGGCGGGCGTCGCCGAACTTGTCGCGGACCTCCTCAAGCTCCTTGATGATGACGCGGCGGAGCTTCTTCTCGCTGGCGAGGATGGACTCGAACTCGGTGATGTTGTCGCGGACCTCGGCGAGTTCCTTGAGCAACTCGTCGATGGAGAGCTGGGTGAGGCGGTAGAGTTGCAGCTCGAGGATGGCGTCGACCTGGCGGTAGCTGAGGATGAGCGTGCCGGTGGTGGAGAAGGTCATGTCCACGTTGTACTTCGCGGGGTCGAGTTTGACGCCGGCGAGCTCGGTGCCGCGCAGGTTGATCTTCTTGCCGGAGAAGTACTGGAAGAGGTTCTCGCGGGCTTCGGCGCGGCTGCCGGACTGGCGAATGGTCTTGATGACGTTGTCGAGATGGTCGAGCGCGATCTGATAGCCGAGCAGGATGTGTTCGCGGTCGCGGGCCTTGCCGAGGAGGAAGGCGGTGCGGCGGCGGACAACTTCGATGCGGTGGTCGAGGAAGGCGCGGATGGCTGCGTCGAGCGGGAGTTCTTTGGGCTGGCCGTTGTGGACGGCCAGGAAGATCATCGAGAAGGAGTCCTGCATCTGCGTGTGCTTGTGGAGCTGGTTGAGGACGATCTGGTGCTCGGCGCCACGCTTGAGGCCGATGACGATGCGCATGCCGTCGCGGTCGCTCTCGTCGCGGAACTCGTCGCGGGCGATGTCGGTGATGACGCCCTCGTTGACGAGGTCGGCGATGCGCTCGATGAGCTTGGCTTTGTTGACCTGGTAGGGGATCTCGGTGACGATGATGGCCTGGCGTCCGCCGGAGATGTTCTCGATGGAGCACTTGGCACGCATGATGAAGCGGCCGCGGCCGGTACGGTAGGCCTGGGCAATGTTGTTTTTGCCGAAGAGGTAGCCGCCGGTCGGGAAGTCCGGACCTTTGACGTGTTCGAGGACAAGCTCGAGGTCGCTGCGGGTCTCGCTCTTCTCTTTCGAGATGAGCGCGATCGAGGCGTTGACGACTTCGGTGAGGTTGTGCGGCGGAATGTTGGTCGCCATGCCGACGGCGATGCCGCCTGATCCGTTGACGATCAGGTTCGGGATGCGCGCCGGGAGGACGGTGGGTTCGAGCGTGGATTCGTCGTAGTTGGGGGTGAAGTCCACGGTGTCGGAGTCGATGTCGGCGAGCATCTCGCCGGCGATGCGGGTGAGGCGGGTTTCGGTGTAACGCATCGCGGCGGGCGGGTCGCCGTCGACGGAGCCGAAGTTGCCCTGGCCATCGACGAGCGGGTAGCGGAGGCTAAAGGGCTGGGCGAGGCGGACCATGGTGTCGTAGATGGCGGCGTCGCCGTGCGGGTGGAAGTTGCCCATGACGTGACCGACGACCTTGGAGGCTTTGGTGTGCTTCTTGTTGAACTGGAGGCCCATCTCCTGCATGCCGTAGAGGACGCGGCGGTGGACGGGCTTGAGGCCGTCGCGGACGTCGGGCAGGGCGCGGCCGATGATGACGGACATGGAGTAGTCGAGATACGACCGGCGCATCTCCTCCTCGACGTTGATCGAGAGCATGAAGGCGGCGCCCCGGCCGTGGATGTTGCCGTTGGGGTTCGTGCCGTCTGGGTTGTCAGGATTCAGGGGGAGCTGCGGGTTCTGTTCGTCTGCCATGTCGGTGTCTCTATTATAGAGGCTTTTGACAGGCGCCTGGGGACGGTGGCGGGGCTTCATTTCCGGGGTATCCCCCCCGGGTACTTAGTACTCAAAGTCCTTTGAACATTGGACTTAGGTTCGGACTACCTTCCTGGGCGGATCCAGAGGCTTAACACCGATTGGCACCGATTGCACCGATTTAAGAACGACCACGGACGGGCACAGATCGCGTGGATGTTCTCTGTTCTTATTTTACTGGAATGGGTGAAACTGGGCCGCCAGGTTGGGTGAGGCGATAGATCATTGTTATGCAAGGAGTTATGGCGATGCGGAGAGGCAGGGGGCTTGACTTGAGGCTTTGCTGGAATCTTTTGTCGAAAATATTTTTTATAACGATAAATCATTTGTAATGTGCATGGTACTGGAGATTGACGTGATTGGCGACCGAATTTGTCGTATATTGTCATTGATATGGGACTGTTTTTGTCTTATATTCGGAATGCCAGGCAATTCATACGAGTTCGCCGGGAGATTTATATGCCGGGCTTCAGCCCTTGATTTTGCCGGATACGCTGACCTGGGGCTTCGCCCCAGGCTGGTATGAAGCGGGCGTTTGGCCCTTGGCAAGTGAAACGAATTTTAAGGCGCACCGTACCAGGGACAGTTTGATCAGGTTGGGAAAGATTCCCTCGGAGGCTAAAGCCTCGTTGAATCCAGGCAGTTTGTGGCGTGGCTGAAGCCGCGCCCTTTCAAAGCAAAGACTTGATCAGAGCGTTCCTGGCGATCACTGAAGACTGTCGTAGCTGAGCAATGGGCCGGGACTTTGGGGTCTGGCGGTCAAAGGGATTTCTGCGTTTTTTTTTTGAGGAGAGAGTGAAGTAGATGAAGCATGGACGGCAGAGCAGGAAGCGAGCGAAGTTTGGCAGAGCGCGTGGATGGGTTGCGGTGGGAACGCTGGCGGCGTATGCGGCGATGGGCGGGACACGTGCGGCGCGGGCGGCAGAGAAGGTTGATCCGGCGGGCACGGGCGCGGCAGGGGCGACGCTGCCGCTGAAGCGGTTCAACATTGCCGGCGGGCCGTTGGATGCGGCGCTTGCAAACTACGAGAAGACGACCGGGCTGAAGGTGAAGGTGACGCTGCCTGCGGGAACGCTGGCCGGGTTTACGACGCTGGGCGTGACGGGGCTTTACCGCGAGGACGAGGCGCTGCGGCTTCTGCTGGACGGGACGGGGTTGAACTTCCACGCGGAAGGCGCGACGACGATGGTGGTGGGGGTGGAGGCGAGCGACACGGTCTCGGTGACGGCGGCGGCGCGGAACGATGTGGCGATGGCGAAGTTTACTCAGCCGCTGCTATACACGCCGCAGAGCGTGAGCGGTGGTGCCGGCGTTTGTGACCAGGCCGAAGGGGTTTCGACGCTGCGCGACACGCTGCGGAACGTGCCGGGCATCAGCCTGGCGGCGGGCGAGAGCGGCGCGCAGGGCGACAACCTGACCATTCGCGGATTTTCGGCACGCAACGATATTTTTCTGGACGGCATCCGCGACTTTGGCAGCTACTACCGCGACTCCTTTAATTACGAGCAGGTGGAGGCGCTGGAGGGACCGGCGGGCGTCGAGTTCGGGCGCGGATCGACGGGAGGCGTCATCAATCAGGAGAGCAAGGTGCCGGCGATGGACCGCTTTGCGCACGTGGAGGCGCAGTTTGGCACGGACAGAACGCGGCGGATTACGGTGGACCTGAATGCTCCGCTGGGCGATGCGCTGGGCGGGTCGGCTGCACGGTTGAACGTGATGGCGCAGCAGGGCGGCGTGGCTGGACGCGACGTGGCGGAGGTGCGGCGGTTTGGCATTGCACCTTCAATCTCGATTGGCATGGAGACGCCGACGCGCGCGACGCTCAGCTACTTCCACCTGACGGAGAACGACACGCCGGACTACGGGCTGCCGTGGCTGAACAACAAGCTGGTCGAGGGCGTGGACCGGCACAGCTACTTTGGATTTACCGACGAGAACTACCTGAAGGCGAACGCCGACATTCTGACGCTGAAGGTGTCGCATGATTTTTCGCCGGACGTGACGGTCCACACGATTGCGCGGGCGGCGCACTATCCGAGGAACGTGCAGATTACGGAGCCGCAGCTTTGCTCGAACGCGAAACAGAGCGTGCCGGTGGGCGGGTTCGTCTCGTCGCTGCCGACCTTGGCGTACAACCCGGCGGTGGCGTGCCCTTATACGGACACGACGCCTGCGAGCGCGATCACGACCGTGAACCGCAACCAGATTCAGGTGAAGAGCGTGGAGGGCGACCTGTGGGACCAGACGGAGGTGGTGGCTCGCTTCCGCACGATTGGCATCGAGCACGCGCTGGTGGCGGGAGTGGAGGGCGGGCAGGAGATCTCGAACCCGATTCGCACGAGCCACACGATTAACAAGGTCAACACGGTTGCGCCGACGACGCTGCTCGATCCGGATTACGACGAGCCGTTCAGCGGGACGGGCTATGTAACTTCGGTGGTGCATACGAAGTCGAAGAGCGTGGGGCTGTATTTTGTGGACACGATCAAGCTGGGGCGGCTGTTCGAGGCGAGCGGCGGCGTGAGGTGGGACCGGTTCGACACGCGGTACAGCTTATACCAGCCGGTTGCGCCGCCGCCGGGCGGGTCGGTTTCGGCGCCGATTGGGCCGATCTCGCAGGTGGTGGCGCGGCCTTCGTATCGCGCTGCGTTGGTGTATAAGCCTTCTTCGCGAGGGAGCGTTTACTTCGACTATGGAACGAGCTTCAATCCTTCGGCGGAGTCGCTTTCGCTGAGCGTGAGCAGCTCGATCCTGCCGCCGGAGGAGAACCAGACCTACGAAGTGGGGACGAAGTGGAACTTCCTGAATGCGCGGTTGATGCTCGATGGCGCGTTCTTCCGCACGGAGAAAGACCATGCGCGCGAGACGGACCCGACGAACTCGAACAACATTGTGCCGGCGGGAAATCAGTTGGTGAAGGGCGTGCAGGTGAGCGCGGTGGGGAGGATGCCGGAGGGCATGGATATTGTTGCGGGCTATGCATATCTGGACAGCGCCGTCGTCTTCTCGAAGTTCTTTCCGGTGGCGGTGGGGTATCCGCTGGCGAATGTGCCGAAGCAGACGTTCAACCTGTTTGTGACGCATAGGCTGCCGCTGCGGTTGAATGCGGGGCTGGGCGGCAACTACGTGGCCGCGCGCACGGCGAGTTCGACGGTGCCGTTTGTTCCGACTGCTTATGGCCCGGCGCAGATGTTTGCTCCGGGCACGTCTCCGTGTGGTGCGACGGCGACCAGGTGCTATGAGGTACTGGCGACGGCGATGAAGCAGGTGCCGGGGTATTGGGTCTTCAATGCGATGCTGCGGCGGCCTGTGACCGATAGGCTGGAGTTGCAGGCGAATGTCTATAACCTGATGAACAGGTTTTATATTGATCTGCCGCATCCGAGCCATCTGGTGCCGGGACCGGGCGTGAGTGCGTTGGTTGGAGTGAATTTTAAGTTTTAGGGTTGATGACGAGTGCATGTGGCGGAATGATCGACAACGGCCCGGGGCTGAAGCCCCTTGATGATGCTGGCGGTTTCGCAGGGCTAAAGCCCTGTGCTCCCACCGAAAGACGGCGGGCTTTTCTTTCCCATCCATCGCATGAAGCCGCTGTGGATGGGCACCCGGGCGTTGGTGGCGGGTGAAGGAAAGCAGATTCCTTCGCTTCGCTACGGAATGGAAATGCAAAAAAGCGGGATGGAAACGCGGATTCCCTTCGGGAATGACAAACAAAAGGGAGCGGGATGGAATTGCAAAAGGGCGGAATGAAAATGCAAAAGGGCTGGATGCTGATGCGTAGGAGAGACGATGCTGATTGCGATTCCTGATGTGTTGAGCGCGGGCGAGGTGGCGGAGGCGCGCGCGGCGCTGGATGCGGCCGAGTGGGTGGATGGCAAGGTGACGGCCGGTTACATGGCGCAGACGGTGAAGGAGAACCTGCAACTGCCGGAGGGGCATCCGGTGGCGGTGCGGCTGGGCGAGATGGTGCTGGCGGCGCTGGCGCGGTCGCCGTTGTTTATGTCGGCTGCGCTGCCGCTGAGGGTGTTTCCGCCGATGTTCAATCGCTATACGGGCGGTGGGCACTTTGGCACGCATGTGGATACGGCGATTCGCGCGACGGCTTCGACGGGACAGCGGATCAGGACGGATGTTTCGGCGACGCTGTTTTTGTCGGCTCCGGAGGAGTACGACGGGGGCGAGCTGTTGGTCGAGGACACGTATGGCGCGCACTCGGTGAAGCTGCCGGCGGGGCATATGGTGCTGTATCCGGCGACGAGTCTGCATCGCGTGGCTGCGGTGACGCGGGGGGCGCGGGTGGCTTCGTTCTTCTGGGTGCAGAGCATGATTCGCTCGGACGGCGACCGCACGCTGCTCTATGACCTGGATACGGCAATTCAGCGTCTGGCGGTGGACGCTCCGGGGAACCCTGCGGGGGTGCAGTTGACGGGGGTGTATCACAACCTGCTCAGGCGGTGGGCGGAGATGTAGCGGGAGGCTGCCATCGTTTAGGATGGAGCGTGCATGGATACAGTGTTGAGTGCTCCAACGATTGCGCCGAAGCAGCTCGGGCTTCGGCGAGGGCTGGTTACGGCTGGCGTCTGCGTGCTGCTGCTGGTGTTCGGTTTGCAGCTTGCGATGACGGTGCGCGGAGAGTCGCTCTCGTGGGATGAGGGCGACCATATTTTTGCGGGGTACATGTCGTGGAAGACGCATGACTTTGGGTTGAACCCGGAGCATCCGCCGATGATGAAGTCGCTGGCGGCGCTGCCGCTGCTGGGGCTGCCGCTGAAGGTGCCCGTGTTGCAGCACCGCTTTTTTAAAGATGAGTCGTATCTGGATGGGCGCGCGTTGCTGTTTGGCAACTCGCCGGCCTATAGCCCGGAGACGCTGACGTTTCGCGTGAGGATGGCGGTGGTGCCGGTGGCGCTGCTGCTGGCGCTGCTGGTGTTTCTGGCGGCGAACGAGATGTTCGGCGTGGGCGCGGGGTTTTTGGCGCTGGCGCTGGTGACGTTCAGCCCGAATATTCTGGCGCATGGGGCGTTTGTGGCGACCGATACGGGCGTCTCGTGCTTTTTCTTCGCGGCGGTGTATGCGTTTTATCGCTACTGCCGAGTGGGTTCGATGGGGCGGCTTGTCGTGGCGGGGTTGGCGGCGGGGCTGGCGCTTTCTGCGAAGCACTCTGCGATACTGCTGCTGCCGATGCTGGTGGCGCTGGCTGCGTGCGAGGTGGCGTTTCGGCTGAACGGCGAGGATCGCTGGCGGCGCGCGCTGCGGATGGTGGGGTCGCTGGCGGCGATCTCGGTGATTGCGCTGGTGGTGCTGTGGAGCTTCTACGGATTTCGCTATGCTGCGCGGCCTGCGGGGCTGGCTTTGAGCCCGACGCTGGCTGAGTATGTGCATCCGCTGAAGCCGATGGAGGCGAAGGGCATTATGCTGCTGGCGCACTTCCACGCGCTGCCGGAGTCGTATCTGTATGGGCTGGCGGATGTGCGGTCGATGGCGAACGGGATGCCCTCGTTCATCTTCGGCAAGGTGTATGAGCATGGCGTGTGGTTTTACTTTCCGGCTGTGCTGACGATTAAGTCGACACTGGGATTTCTGGCGTTGCTGTTGCTGGGGTTTGCCGCGATCTTTGCGGGACGCTGGAAACGGTGGCGGGAGATTTTGTTTCTGCTGGTGCCTGCGGGGATTTATTTCTGGGTGGCGATGGGTTCGAGCCTGAACATCGGCGCGCGGCATATTCTGCCGGTGTATGTGTTTCTGTTCGTGTTCGCCGCGGGCGGGAGCTGGGCGTGGATCGAGTCGCGGAAGACGGGATGGAGCCGGGGTTGGGCGTGGGCAGTGGGCGTGCTGCTGGTGTGCCATGTGGCGTCTTCGTTGAAGACGTATCCGAACTATCTTGCTTACTCGAATGAGTTTTGGGGCGGGCCTTCCCAGACGTATCACTACCTGACCGACTCGAATACGGACTGGGGGCAGCAGTTGCTCGCGGTGAAGAAGTACACCGATGAGCACCACATCACGGATTGCTGGTTTGCTTATTTTGTGGACCCGTTCCTCGAGGCTTCCGACTACGGCATTCCGTGTAAGCCTCTGCCGACGCCGGATACGTATTTCACGAAGACACCGCGCCCGGTGCCGGCGACGATCACAGGGCCGGTGTTCATCAGCGCCGGAACCCTGACCGGGTTTGAGTTTGGATCAAGCGGGCTGAATCCATACCGCGACTTCGCGCGGCTGAAGCCGGTGGCTTCGATTCAGGATGGAGTGGAGGTGTACGAAGGTACGTTCCATGTGCCGCTGGCTTCGGCGATGAGCTATGTGGCCGAGGCGCAGACACTGCTCAGAAAGAAGGACGTTGCCGGGGCGCTGGCACAGGCGCAACAGGCAGCGGCGATCGCTCCCAACGAGTTTTATCCGGAGATGGTGCTGGGCGATGCTCTGGCCGCAGCAGGGCAAAAGGACCAGGCGCTCGCGGCGTATGTTCGCGCGCTGGATGCGGTGAAGAGGATGGACCGGGATGCGCAGGAGAAGCTGGGGCCAGAGGTGGAGGGGAAGATGGGCAGGATGTGAGGCGTGGGCTTGGCCCGGCCTGATAGTGTGGTGAGTCTGAAGTTCGTGGCATCCTTTGCGAAAAGCAACCGCAGGTCCTTCGACTCCGCAAACCGCAAAAAACGCGGCTTGCTGCGCTCAGGATGACAATTTTATTGATGTTGCGAACTTCAGACTCAGAACACCGGGGAGGGGGTGTGACCCGGCGCGGGCCGATGCGAAACGCAGATTCCCTTCGGGAATGACAACAAAAAGCGGGGACTGCCCTGGGATGAGGAGAGTGGATGGATGATTGAGCGTGACCCGTATGATGCGGTGGCGTATCCGGGACATGCGTATCCGGATACGCATCCTGACCGGATGGCCGTGATGGGGTTGCTGTATGGGCTGGAGCCTGCCACGGTGGAGCACTGCCGGGTGCTGGAGATTGGGTCCGGCGATGGCGCGAACCTGATTCCGATGGCGTATGCGATTCCGGGCGGGGAGTTTGTGGGCTTCGATCTGGCGGAGTTGCCGGTGGCGCGCGGGCAGAGGCGCATTCGTGAGCTTGGGCTCGTGAACATTCGACTGTTTCAGGCTGACCTGATGGATGTGCGCGGGCTGGGGCAGTTCGACTATGTGATTGCGAATGGACTGTATGCATGGGTGCCGGAGTCGGCGCGGGACAGGCTGTTGGCGATTTGCCGTGAGCACATGGCTCCCAATGGACTGGCGTTTGTGAGCTACAACACGCTGCCAGGCGGCCATGTGCGGAACATGGTGAGAGAGATGATGTTTGCGCAGGGGGCCGGAATTGAGGATCCGGGGCAGAAGGTAGCGGAGGCGCTCGGGTTTCTGCGGCTGATGGTGGAGGCGCGGGCAGAGGGAGACCCTTTTCGGGCCGTTCTGGAGCACGAGTTGAAGAGGATGGAGCAACGGGACCCGCGCGTGGTCTTCCACGATGAGCTTGCCGGTGCGGGGCGGCCGGTGTCGTTCGCGGAGTTCGCGGACCATGCGCGGAGGAACGGGTTGCAGTATGTGAGCGAGTCGGTGCTGCCGCCGCCGAACGATCCGTGTTTTCAGCGCCGGATTGTGGACAAGGCCGAGGAGTTGGCGGCGGGCGACCGGATTGTCGAGGAGCAGATCTACGACTTTGCGCGGATGCGGATGTATCGCGAGACGCTGCTGTGTCATGCCGAGCGCGCGGTGAGCAGAGAGATGTACGTGGAGGTGTTCACGCGGATGCGGCTGGCTTCGCAGGCCACCGCTTCTGACGGCGAGGGCGATGTGCTGCGTGTGTTCACGCTGCCGGGAGGAATCCGCATGGAGAGCAGGCACCGGAACACGGTGCTGCTGATGGAGACGCTGATTGAGGCGTGGCCGCGCTCGGTGCCGTTTGCGGAGCTGATGGAGACTCTGGGCGCAAGCGGGGTTGAGGCGGGCGGAGAATTTTTCAAGCTGCTACTGCAACTGGTGGTGGCGCGGATGGTGGAGCTGCATGTATGGCAGGCGCCGGTTGGCGGCGGCATGGGCGAGCGGCCGAGAGCGAGCGCGATTGCCAGACAAGAGGCCGTGGCGCAGGACCATGCGACGACGCTGCTTCATGCTGCGCTTCTGCTGAACGATCCGCTGGTGCGGGAGTTTGTGTTGCTGCTGGATGGAACGAGGGACCGCGCGGAGTTGCTGGCGGCACTGCGTGAGAAGAGGCCGGACCTGTCGGAGGCAAATCTTGCGGAAGGCTTGGAGCCTACGCTGCGGATGCTGCATCGGACGGGCGTGCTGCTCGGGGACGGCTAGCCGAAGGACTCGGGCTTTGGGTATGCTTGGCATCGCGGCTTGCAAATTTATGTGAGAACGATGTGCCGGGCTTTCAGCCCCTGGATTTATTTCTCAATGTGACCTGGGGCTTCGCCCCAGGCTGGTATATGTCGAGCCTTTGGCGCTTGGTGCGGAGGCATACCTGAAATGACGGATACAGTTATAGCTACAGCGGCGGGAAAACCACTCTGATGGTTCAGGAAACTCCATGACGATTGCACAGGAAACACTCGACCTTCTCGCTCGGCTGGGCGTTCGGCTGCCCGCGGGCGGCGACCTGACTGTACACACGCCGCTGACCGGCGAAGTGATTGCACAGCTACCGAAGATGACGCCAGAGGCGGCGCAGGCGGCCATTACACAGGCGCACAACGCTTTTCTGGAGTGGCGCAATGTGCCGGCTCCGAAACGCGGCGAGCTGGTGCGTCTGCTGGGCGAAGAGCTGCGCGCCGAACGCGAGACGCTGGGCCGGCTGGTGACGATTGAGACGGGAAAGATTCTCTCCGAGGGCACGGGCGAGGTGCAGGAGATGATCGATATCTGCGCGTTTGCGGCGGGGCTTTCGCGCCAGCTTGCGGGGCTGACGGTGCCGTCGGAGCGCGCGAAGCATCGCATGATGGAGACGTGGCATCCGCTGGGCGTGGTCGGCATCATCTCGGCGTTCAACTTTCCGGTGGCGGTGTGGAGCTGGAATGCGGCGCTGGCGCTGGTGGCGGGCAACTCGGTCGTGTGGAAGCCTTCGGAGAAGACGCCGCTGACGGCGCTGGCCGCGCAGGCCATCTTTGAGCGCGCGGCGAAGAAGTTCGGCGGCGTGCCTCGCGGGCTTTCTACGCTGATGATTGGCGACGCCGAGGTGGGACGGTTGCTGGTGGATTCGCCGCTGGTGCCGCTGGTTTCGGCGACTGGCTCGACTGCGATGGGGCGTGCCGTGGGGCCACGGCTTGCGGCGCGTTTTGCTCGCGCCATTCTGGAGCTGGGCGGCAACAACGCGGCCATCGTTGGGCCGACGGCTGATCTTGACCTGACGCTGCGCGCGGTTGCGTTCTCGGCGATGGGCACGGCGGGGCAGCGATGCACGACGATGCGGCGGTTGATTGTCCACGAGGATGTCTACGACAAGCTGGTTGGGCAACTGAAGAAGGTGTACGGCTCGGTGGTGGTGGGCGATCCGCGCGACCCGGGCACGCTGGTTGGGCCGCTGATCGATGAGCGCGCGTACACGGCCATGCAGAAGGCGCTGGCCGACGTGAAGGGTGCGGGCGCTGTGATTACCGGCGGCGAGCGTGTGGAGCGTGGCGATCAGGCATTTTATGTTCGTCCCGCTCTCGTGGAGATTCCTACCCAGACCGATACGGTGAAGCATGAAACCTTTGCGCCGATTCTCTATGTGTTACGGTACAAAAATTTTGGCGACGCGCTGCGGCTGCATAATGAGGTTCCGCAAGGGCTTTCGTCGGCCATCTTCACGATGGACCTGCGCGAGGCCGAGCAGTTTCTTTCGGCTACGGGCTCCGACTGCGGCATTGCCAATGTGAATATCGGCACGTCGGGCGCGGAGATTGGCGGGGCGTTCGGCGGCGAGAAGGAGACGGGCGGTGGGCGCGAGTCGGGCTCCGATGCGTGGAAGCAGTACATGCGGCGGGCGACGAACACGATCAACTACGGTTCGGAGCTGCCGCTGGCGCAGGGCGTGACGTTTGAGATTGGGTGAGGTGTTTGTCGCGCTGAAACGCACGCGGTAGCATCGTTGCAGGATGTTTATCGCCCGGTTGAAGTTTCTCGCTGCGCTCTCGCTCGCCTTCATGCTTGCATCGCTTGCCTACTCGCAGGCTCTGGCGCGGCCGGGGTGGGCGGGGTTTGGAACGGCGTCTCCGGTCTGGTGGAAGGACGCCTCGGTGTATGAGATCGACCCGCACGGCTTTGGCGGGCTTGCCGGTGTTACGCAGCATCTGGACTACATTCACTCGCTGGGAACCGATGTTGTGCTGCTGACGCGCATTCAGGTGGACGCGGGCCATCCGCAGGACATTGATCCGGCGATTGGCACGCTGGATGATCTTGAGGAACTGATTCATCAGGCGAGCGACCGCAACATGCGGGTGCTGATTGACCTGGGCACACTGCCTGCCTCGATTGACCTGACGAGCATTGCGCGGTACTGGCTGAATCAGGGTGTGGCGGGATTTCACGTCAGCGGCACGGAGCAGGCAGCCGGTCTGCGCAAGATTGTGAGCGCATACAAGGGCCAACGTGTTGTCATCGGCGATCTCGACCCGACTGCGGCCACTACAGGTGAAAGGCCGCAGCTTCTGCTCGACGCAAGGCTGGGCAAGGTGAAGCAACTGACGGCGGCGACGATTCGGCCTGAGCTTGAGGAGATGGTGCCCGCGCAGAACCTGCTTGTCGCCACCGATGCTCCGGGCGAGCCGCGCAGCATCACGCGGCTGGGCGACGGACAGCATGACCGCGAGATTGCAAAGATTGCCGCAACGCTGCTGTTTGCCAATCGCGGTTCGGCGCTGATCTATTACGGGCAGGAGATTGGACTGGCGTCGGGCGATTCGGCTTCGGCCCCGGAGATGAAGTGGGGCACGGTTGCTGCTCAAACGCCGCCGGGTGCGAGGCGTTCGCTGCACCCCGCGCCTCCTGATCCCGCGACGGTGGCCGGGCAGGAGGCTGACCCGGATTCGCTGCTCGGCTGGTATCGCAGGCTGATTGCGCTGCATCGCAGCAATGCGACGATCAGCACGGGGCCCACCACTATCGTGCTCGACCATGATGATCAGAATGTGCTGGTGTGGGTGCGCAAGCCGCAGGCTCCCACGTATAAGAACCCGCCTGTGGTGGTGATCTGCAATCTCTCGGCGCAGACGGTGCATCTGTCGCTGACCGACGACATCAAGAAGCTGCACATGCGGGGGAATTTTCTGCGGACGATGCTGCGCTCGGATGGCGGTATGGGGCCGCTGACGCTGGATTCGATGACGCTGGCGCCGTTTGGGGTCTACATTGGCGGGCTTGGGTATTGAGGAATATCTGAATAAGCGCGGTCTTGCCCGGACGTGATTTCAGAGGCCGCTGGAAACGTGGTCCCGGCAGCTTTTGCAGGAAGGCCCGGGGCTAAAGCCCCTTGATTGTGCCGGCTTTTTCGCAGGGCTGAAGCCCTGCGCTCCCACCGAAAAACGCGAAAAGCAAATTTTTCAGCAAGCTGTGAAGCTATGCCCTTAAGCAAAACAGATTTCTCAGCACACTCTATTCGACTCAGCCGGTGTTGCGCAGGCCGGCGCTGATGCCGTTGATGGTGGCGGAGATGGCGCGGTTCAGCTCGGGTGAGTCCGGCTCGCCTTTTGCGGCGGCCTGGCGTTTGCGGCGGACCAGTTCGACCTGGATGAGCGACATGGGATCGACGTAGGGATTGCGCAGGCGGATGGAACGCTCGAGGACCGGGTTGGTTTCGAGCAGGCGGCTCTGGCCGGTGATGGCGAGCAACATGCGGTGCGTGAGGTTGAACTCGTCTTCGAGCGTCTTGAATACGCGGTCGCGCAGGGCCTCGTCTTCGACGAGCGAGGCGTAGAGGCGGGCGATGCCGAAGTCGGCCTTGGCGAGCGCCATCTCGACGTTGCGGATGATGTCGAGGAAGAGCGGGAAGTTGCGGGCCATGGTCTGGAGCAGCGCAAGGTTGGCGGCTTCTTTCGCTTGCTGGGCCTCTGTCGATCCCACCCTTAGCGATAAAGCCGCTAAGGATGGGGCGCCCGAGCTTTCGTGCCCCGAGTCGTTGTGCCGGATGAACTGCTCGAAGGCGTGGCCGACACCGAAGTAGGCGGGGACGAGTTGGCGTGACTGCATCCAGCCGAAGACCCAGGGGATGGCGCGGAGGTCGGCCATCGACTTTTTGCCGCCGCGTTTTGCAGGGCGCGAGCCGAGGCGTGCGTGCTCGAGTTCGGCGACGGGCGTGGACTGCTCGAAGTAGGTGAAGGTGTCGGGGTTGTCGATGATGTGTTCGCGGTAGAAGGCGTAGGAGGTGGCGGCGAGCTGATCGAGCGCGGCTTCCCAGGCGGGGAGGATTTCGCCGGTGAGGCGGGGGTAAGCAGGTCCTCCCGCTTCGCGGAAGGATGACAACTTCGATTTCTCGATTCTGGCATCGGGGCGGGCGATGGCGTCGAGCGAGGCGGCGATCATCAGCTCGAGGTTGCGTTCGGCGAGCACGACGTCGGAGTACTTCCAGTTGAGGACCTCGCCCTGCTCGGTGATGCGCAGCTCGCCGGTGAAGCTGTCGATGGGCTGGGCGAAGATGGCGCGGTGCGTGGGGCCGCCGCCGCGCCCGACGGTGCCGCCGCGGCCGTGGAAGAGGCGCAGGTGAACGCCGCACTCGCGGGCGACTTCGTGCAGTGCGCGGTGGGCTTTGTATATCTCCCATGTGCTCGAGATCATGCCGCCGTCTTTGTTCGAGTCGGAGTAGCCGAGCATGACCTCCTGCCGATGGCCCCAGGAGGCGAGCAGCGGCTTGTAGGCCTCACTGGTCCAGACCTGGCGCATGACGGCGGCGGCGTTCTGAAGGTCTTCGATGGACTCGAAGAGCGGGACGGGCTGGAGGCCGGGGTCTTCGCCGCTGGCTTCGACTGCGACTCCTCCGAGGCGGGCGAGGCGGATGACGTTCAGGATGTCTTCGGCGTTGGTGGCTCCGCTGATGACGTAGAGGCGGATGGCCTCGGATGCGTAGGTCTTCTTGAGTTCGGCGATCGAGCGGAAGGTCTCGAGGACTTCGGCGGTCTGCGGCGTGAGCGCGGGGGGAAGGTGGAGTCTGTTCTCTCCCAGTGAACCCACCTCAGCGCCCAAAAGCGGTCGCGAAGATGGGGCACCCACTCTATCAGGAGAGAGGCTGGTGATCTCGGCGAGGGCGGCGGTGTGGAAGCGGGCGTGCTGGCGGATGTCGAGCGTCTGGAGGTGCAGGCCGTAGGTGCGGACCTCGATGAGCAGCGGGTCGATGAGCATCTGCGCGAGGCGCGGGCCGTGGTTTTCGATGAGGCTGGTGCGGATGGCGTTGATGTCGGAGATGAGGTCGGCGGCGCGCGTGTAGGGCTTGAGCGCGGGCGCGGCAGGCAGCGGGATGCTGGACTGCGGCGTCGAGCCGAGGCGCATCATGATGCAGGCGATGAGCAGGCGGAGATACTCGAAGTGGAAACGTTCCTCGAGCGCGGTCTGGCCGGCGGTGCGGAGCTGCGTGAGGTAGCTCTGGAGCAGCGCGTGGACCTCTGCCGAGACAGGCACCTGCTGGGTGGAGCTGGCTAGCTGCTCGAAGATGTTTTGCAGGCGGCGGCGGTAGTGGTTGAGCAACAGATTGTGCGCCATGGCCAGCGCGTCGCGCGTGACGGTGGAGGTGACGAAGGGGTTGCCGTCGCGGTCGCCGCCGATCCACGAGCCGAAGCTGATGACGCGGGGGAGGGTGCAGATGGAATTGGCTGCTCCCTCAGGGGCTAAAGCCCCCTTTTCGCCGACTGTGTGCGGCAAGGCTGAAGCCGTGCCCTTAACAAAACTCTCCTGACCTTTTTCGATTCTCGATGTTGAGTCGGGATATTCGGCGGTGAGGGCAGCGGCGACTTCGTTGTAGAGGACGGGCAGGGTGTCGAAGAGCGAGGACTCGTAGTAGTCGAGCGCCATGCGGATCTCGTCGCGGACGGTGGGGCGGGCGCTGCGGACGTCGTCGGTCTGCCAGAGCGCGGTGATCTCGGCGGTGAGGTCGCGCTGGAGCGATTCGAGCTGCGCCTCGGGAACGGGGATGCGGTCGAGCTGTTCGAGCAGGTCGGAGATGCGGCGGCGTTTGAACATGACGCTGCGGCGGGCGACCTCGGTGGGGTGCGCGGTGAAGACTGGCGTGATGCAGATGCGGCTGAGCAGTTCGCAGGCTTCGGCGGCGGTGGCGCCGGACTCGCGCAGGCGGCGGAGCGTGCCGCGCAGGTCGCCGCGCTGGGGGCGGGCGTTGGGGTCCAACTGGCTGGAGAGGCGGCGGCGCTTGCGGTGGTTGGTCTCGGCGAGGTTGATCAGCTCGAAGTAGAAGCCGAAGGCGCGGGCAAGCCGGTAGGCAGAGGGCAGGTCGAGCGTGTGGACGCGGGCGAGGGCCTGCTCAAGGTGTTCGGCGGCAGCTTTGGGGTCGTGTCCGTCGGCTTCGCGGCGGGCAATGGCGGTGCGGCGCAGCGTCTCGACGGCTTCGTAGAGCGCGTCGCCGCACTGCTCGCGCAGCACACTGCCGAGCAGGATGCCGAGCGAACGAACGTCGCGGCGCAGAGGAACTTCCTTGAGGTCGCCGGTTGGGGCTTGCAGCTCAGCTAGGCGCTGAGGCCAGTTGGAGGGGGTCCACAGTGACGGCATGTGTTAATTATGCACTGAGGGAGAGCACACGATTTCGCGCGAAGACTCCAGTCATGGTGCAGCTCGAGAAAAACGTATCTCAGGGCTAAAGAGGATGGTGAGTTGACTGGAGAGAAGCCCGGGGCTAAAGCCCTTTGAATTGGCTGGGATTTTCGCAGGGCTAAAGCCCTGCGCTCCCACAGAAAAGCACAAAGCGCGCATTTTTCCGCTGCCTGTAAAACCCCAACGAAGAATGACGCATGTACGTCACGGGTAAACCAGTGACCTTAAGCAAAACAGATCAGACTACACCACTGCCGAAAGTCCTACATGACGTGGGCGAGCTTTTCGAGTTCGGCCTGAAGGCATTTGAGCGAGCAGCCGATGGACTCCATGTGTGAGGCGGCGATGCGTGCTTCCTGCGTGGAGACGCCGTATCCGTGCGCGGCGAGAAAGCCCTGAATCAGCTCGGCGGCCTGCCAGGAGTCGAGACCGGCCTTCATCAACTCTTCGCGCAGGCCGGCGAGATCGGCTTCGGGAAACTGTTCGACCTGGATCTTGTTCGCGTGCGTCATATCGTTCTCTCGGCCCTTTTACCCGGCGGCTTTTCATCTTAGACGCTTCGGCCGCGAAAGCGGATTTGCAGTTACAAAATCTTTACGAGGAGATGACCTGGGAAGTTCATGGGCCGTTCGTGAAAATCGCTCCCCCCGGGCTCGGCCGGGCGCGGCACGATACCATGGAACCAATGAACAATACTCCTCTGGTTTTAGATGGCGTTGCGATTGCCGGACAAATTAAGGCCGAAGTCGCGGCGGAGGTGAAGCAGCTTCGGGCCCACGGAACCACTCCCGGGCTGGCGGTCATTCTGGTAGGCCACGTGCCCGCCTCCGAGATTTACGTTCGCAGCAAGGTGAAGACCTGCGGCGAACTGGGGATATACAGCGAGATGCTGACGCCGCCTGAGTCGGTGACGACGGACGAGATGCTGAAGATGGTGGCCGAGCTGAATGCGCGCGAGGACATCGACGGCATCCTGATTCAACTGCCTCTGCCGAAGCATGTGGATACGAAGCGGCTGCTGGAGGCCGTCTCGCCTGACAAAGACGTGGACGGATTTCATCCCGTGAACGTGGGCCGTTTGCAGAGCGGACAGCCGGGGCTTGCTCCCTGCACCCCGGCGGGCATTATGGAGATTCTCCGGCGGAGCAACTTGCCGGTTTCGGGCCAGAACGCCGTGGTTGTCGGGCGGTCGGATATTGTGGGCAAGCCGGCGGCGATGATGCTGCTGAACGCCTCAGCCACGGTAACAGTGTGCCACAGCAAGACGCGCGACCTGGCCGCAGTGACGCGCGGGGCCGACCTGCTGGTTGCGGCGATTGGCAGGCCGGGCTTTGTGACGCGCGAGATGGTGAAGCCGGGAGCCACGCTGATCGATGTCGGCATCAATCGCATTACCGATGCGGCTGAAGTGGGCAGGTTCTTCCCCAACGACACGGCGCGGGCAGCGACGTTTGGCAAGCGCGGCTCGGTGGTGGTGGGCGACATTCATCCGGCGGCGTTTGCGGTCTCGGGCGCATATACTCCGGTGCCCGGCGGCGTGGGCGCGCTGACGATTGCCATGCTGATGCAGAACACCGTGACGGCGGCGAAGCTGCGGCGCGGACTCTCCGCGAGGAAGAGCTAGCCCGGATGCTGCGCGTTGGCCTGACCGGCGGACTGGGCAGCGGGAAATCAACCGCTGCGCGTCTGTTTGCCGAGCACGGTGCGCATGTGTTCTCGTCCGATGCGATTGGGCGCGAGATGATGGAGCCGGGGCAGGCAGTATACGACGCGATTGTCGCGCACTTCGGCCCGGGCGTGGTGATGCCCGACGGACGGTTGGATCGCGCGGCGCTGGCGCGGATTGCGTTTGAAGATGGCCGCGTGGAAGAGCTAAACGCCATCGTGCATCCGGCGGTGATTCGGCGGCAGGCGGAGCTGGCTGACGAGATATTTTCCCGCGACCGGAGTGCTGTGGTCGTGGTCGAGTCGGCCTTGATCCTGGAGACAAAATACGGTGAGCTGCGCGCTGGCGTTCGAGCGCGCTGGCGGAGCCGGTTCGACAAACTGGTTCTGGTGACTGCTCCCGATGAGGTGAAGGTGCGGCGCTTTGTGGAGCGGCATGGCGAGGCGCTCTCCGATGAGCGGCGTGCGGAGTTGGAGGCCGAGGCGCGACGGCGGCTGGCGCAGCAGATGTCAGACGACCGCAAGGCCGCGTTCTGCGACTATGTGCTGACGAACGGGGGATCGGTGAAGGAGCTGGAGTGGCAGGTGGATCAGCTCTGGCCGATCTTGCAGGTCGCGGCGCGATAAGGGGCAAATACAAAGACCAGACAGGCTGTGGAAGACCTTCATTCCCACCCATCGCAAAAAAACGCGATGGATGGGGCACCCGGGCGTTTGTGGCGATTGAGGAAGTGAGCGATTCTGATCTGCGGCAGCGGCTGGATTGCGGGTGACTCGATACAATTTAACGGTGGGCAGACTGTCTGCCGCGACTTGGAAAGAGATCAGGTTGAATGCGATGAAAATGCGTCCGGTGTTGCTGGTGGTGGTGATTCTGTGCGGCTTTTACTATGTGACGACGCACGTGGGGCGGACGGCGCCGGGCGGGTCTTGGCTGCATCGCGTCATCGCGCCCGATAGCCCGCAGCCGGCGGCAGCGACTACGGCGGTGACGGGCCCGCTGCATTCATTCGAGTTGACGGAGGCGTCCGCCGCTCCGGCTTACGACGCCGAGGAGCAGCAGAATATCGCGGTCTACAAGAAGGCGTTGCCCTCGGTGGTGAATATCACCTCGACGGCGGTGGCGTTCGACTTCTTTTATGGGCCGGTCCCGCAACAGGGGCAGGGGTCGGGGTTCATTCTGAATAAGGACGGGCTGATCCTCACGAATGCTCACGTGCTGCTGAACAATTCTCAGCGCGTTGAGGTGAAGCTCTCAAACAAGAACACGTACAAGGCGCAGGTGATGGCGGTAGACAAGAACCACGACCTTGCGCTGCTGAAGATTACGGCGCCCAATCTTGTGCCGGCCACGCTTTCCAATTCGCAGGGGCTGATCGTCGGACAGCGGGTGTATGCCATCGGCAATCCGTTCGGCCTCTCGGGTACGATGACGCGCGGAATTATCTCGGCGATTCGGTCGATTCGCGGGCCGCAGGGGAACCCGATCGAGGACGCCATCCAGACCGATGCAGCCATCAATCCGGGGAACTCCGGCGGGCCGTTGTTGAACTCGCGGGGCGAGGTCATCGGCATTACGACGCTGATTGCCAACAATGGCGCGGACCAGAGCTCAGGCATCGGGTTTGCGATTCCCATCAATACGGCCAAGGCGGTGCTCGATGACTTTGCGAAGTACGGCTATGTGCGTCGGCCTTCGCTGGACATTCAGACGCTGGCGATTGGCCCGGACATCGCCGAGCAGATTGGCCTGCCCGCCGACTATGGCCTGCTGATTGAGCGCGTGCTGCCGGGCGGCGCGGCGGAGAAGGCCAGTCTGCATGGCGGCACGCAGCGCGCCTATCAGGGCAACATTCCAGTGATGCTCGGCGGCGACCTGATTGTCGGCTTCGACGGGCAGGACATCGCCAACCCGCAGGACCTTTCCGCCGCTTTGAACGCCCACCGCGCCGGTGATGTGGTGACGCTGACCATCTTCCGCGGCCAGCGCCGGATGCAGGTCAAGGTGACGCTGGGGGATGCGAAGGACCAGCAGGGACAGTTGGGTCAGCAGACTTAGGCTGGCAGTCTTCATTCCCATCAATCGCAAGTGCGCGATGGATGGGCACCCAGGCATTTGTGACAGACTGAAGAGGGTCAGCGAGCTGTGGCACGGGAGGGCTTTGCGGCGTCGCGGTGGATGTAGCGGCGGCCATGAACGATGTATTCGCCGCTGAGGACGCGGGCGAGGGCCTCGGTGTAGGCGACGTGTTCGTGCTCTAGGATGCGTGCTGAGAGCGTCTCGACGGTGTCGTCTTCGTTCACCTCGACGGTCTTTTGCAGGATGATGACGCCGTGATCGACGGCCTCATCGACAAAGTGGACGGTGCAGCCGGAGACCTTGGCCCCGTATTCGAGCGCCTGCCGCTGGACATCGAGGCCGGGAAAGGCGGGTAGCAGCGATGGGTGGATGTTGAGGATGCGGTTGGGATAGGCGCGGACAAACTCCGGCGTGATGATGCGCATGTAGCCGGCCAGGCAGATGAGATCGACCTTGTGCTGGTGCAGGCGGGCGAGCATCTCGGCATCGTGGTCGGCGCGCTTGCGGCCGGCGGAGGGGATGGCGAAGGCGGGAAGGCCCAGTTCGCGGGCCGAGGCCAGGCCCGGCGCGTCCTCGACGTTCGAGAGCACGACGGCGATCTCTGCCCCGAGAAGACGCTGCTCGCGGATTGCCCGTGCGATGGCCAGGAAGTTCGAGCCGCGTCCGGAGAGCAGGATGCCGAGACGTTTCATTTGCAGAGTTTCCCTTGTGCTAGTTGTAGCTGACCTTGTGTTCGCCGCGCACGATGCGGCCGATGAGGTGGTGGCGCTCGTTGGCGCGGTTGAGCACAGCCTTTGCCTTCTTCACCTTCTCAGCCGGGACCACGACGATGAGGCCGATGCCCATGTTGAAGGTGCGGAGCATCTCGTCCTGGGCGACGTTGCCGAGTTGTTGGAGATGTTCGAACAGCGGCGGCACCTGCCACGAGGCCAGATCGACCACCGCGCCAAGGCCCTTGGGAATAATGCGCGGCAGGTTGTCGGTGATGCCTCCGCCAGTGATGTGGGCCATGCCGCTGACGACCTCGGCATTGGTGAGCTTTTTGATGATGGCCAGATAGCTGCGGTGGGTGCGCATGAGCGCCGCGCCGGTCTTGTCCTTGAGCTCGTTGACGTACTGTTCGGGGCCGTACTTCGCCTCTTCAAAGAGCAGCTTGCGCGCCAGCGAGTAGCCGTTGGTGTGCAGGCCGTTCGAGGGCAGGCCGATGAGCACGTCGCCGTTCTGGATGGTGCTGCCGGTGATGATGCGGTCGCGGCTGACGGCGCCGATGATGGTGCCGGCCAGGTCGTACTCGCCGTCGGCGTAGAAGCCGGGCATCTGGGCGGTCTCGCCGCCGATGAGCGCGCAGCCGTTGGCGCGGCAGGCCTCGCTCAGACCCTGCACGACCGTTTCGATGATCTCGCTGTCGAGCTTGCCGGTGGCGAGGTAGTCGAGGAAGAAGAGCGGCGTTGCGCCCTGCACGGCAATGTCGTTGACGCAGTGGTTGACGAGGTCCTGGCCTACGGTGTGGTGAATGCCCAGCTCGAAGGCGACCTTGAGCTTGGTGCCGACGCCATCGGTCGAGGAGACCAGCACAGGGTTGGGGAATTTTTCGAGGTCGAGCGAGAAGAGGCCGCCGAAGCCGCCGATCTCGGAGAGCACGTGCTTGTTGAAGGTCTTGCGGGCCAGCATCTTGATGCGCTGCTTGCTGCGGTCGCCCGAGGAGATGTCCACACCGGCGTCGGCGTAGCTGATCGGCTTCTTCGCGGCGCTCTTTTGCGTCTTTTTGAGGCTGGCGGCCTTCTCGCGCTCGACTGCGGCGCCGAGCGGCGAGCCGTGCGTGGCGGTGGATTCGGGCATGGGGGAGGTCTCATCCGGCAAAGTCGTGCTCCATGGGTAATCGCTAGTGAAGAATTTAAGTCTAGCAGGATGTGGGGCATGGACCTGTGAAAGGCCTGTGATTCACTGGCGCAGCGGTTTTTCCGACTGGATTCCGGGCCTCCCTGCAATACTTTTCGGAAGTACGTACTTTACGCAAGGCTCCTTAGGTGGCGTTCGCCGGTGAGATGCGTCACTATCTGGTCAATAGTGAGAGCAATATCGCAGGTTCGACATAGGACAGCGACATGGACAGGATAGCCATGCCCCTCTGGACACCGTTCTATGTCATTCCTCCCGAACCAGACCATGCCGCATGTTGGGCATTGAAAGAAACCACTTTCTTGAGCATCGGCGATAAGGCATTCCGGCGCGAACGATTTGAGAGTTGCCATTACGTCACCACCCTTCCTGTACAACTATCCTTTCAGCTTGCTTCGCAACACCGCAAGTAGACAGGCTTCGGCTAGGAACACCGCTCAACGACTAGAATTGAGGAATTCTAGAAACGAAAGTCCGGCCCAAAACCAGACCTGCTCAAGATCGAGGGAGACTGGAAAGCGGCTGTAAAGAAGCCCTGGCGAAGAAAAACCCTGTGACTGGATGGCCCAAAGAGAAGTAGCATGGCGGCATGACAGATAAGCTAAAAGTCTTTCTCTCGATCGCAGGGATTATTGGCGGCCTTGTATTGCTTGCGAATCTGAATATCCTTCACAGCACCTTTTGGTGGCACTGGAACAATGAAGCCACCGAACATCTTATGAGTTGGGATCATGTGATTCAGGCAATCGCGGGCATCGTGCTAATAGCACTCGGCTCAACATATTTCTGGACTAGAAGCCGCTTCTACCGCCCCTAAACTGAACTTGGCTGATTACCCGTTACGCCCCGACTTCCCGTGATCTCCCGAAACCTCCCACCATTGCACAAAGTACATACTTCCGAAACTTTTATACTGAGAGGATGCCGCTCAACCTCGTCCGCTCGCGCCAGTTGCAACTTCGTGCTGAACAACTTCTGCCCGGAGGCGTGAACTCGCCGGTGCGTGCGTTTCGCGCCGTGGGAGGCGATCCTCCGTTTGTGGCCCGTGCCGAGGGAGCGTACCTGTTCGACGCCGACGGCAACCGCTATCTGGACTTCTTCGGCTCGTGGGGGCCGATGATTCTGGGACATGCGTTTCCTTCGGTCGTCCAGGCCATCGAGCAGGCTGCCGTGCGCGGCGCGAGCTTTGGGGCTTCGACCATCGCCGAGGCCGACCTCGCCGAGCTGGTCCAGCACTGCTTTCCCTCCATCGAGAAGCTGCGCTTCGTCAGCTCGGGAACTGAGGCGTGCATGACGGCCATCCGGCTGGCGCGCGGATTTACCGGGCGGAAGTTCGTCGTGAAATTCGAGGGCTGCTATCACGGGCACTCGGACGCGATGCTGGTGAAGGCAGGCAGCGGCGTGGCGACGCTGGGGATTCCCGGATCGGCCGGCGTGCCGGAGGAGACGGCGATGCATACGATTGCGCTGCCGTTCAACGATCTGGAGGCGGTGCGCGCGGTGTTTGCGGCACGGCCGAAGGAGATTGCCTGCGTGATCGTCGAGCCGGTGGTGGGCAACGCCGGGACGATTGCGCCGAAGCCTGGGTATCTGGAGGGCCTGCGGGCGCTGACGGCGGAGCGTGGCGCGCTGCTGATTCTGGATGAGGTGATGACCGGGTTTCGCGTGTCGCTTGGCGGGGCGCAGCAGCTTTACGGCATCAAGCCGGACCTGACGACGCTGGGCAAGATTATCGGCGGCGGGCTGCCGTGCGCTGCGTTCGGCGGACGGGCGGAGGTGATGGACAAGCTGGCTCCGCTGGGACCGGTGTATCAGGCAGGGACCCTGAGCGGGAACCCGCTGGCGATGGCGGCAGGGATCGCTACGCTGCGCGAGCTGATTGCGCGCGAAGGGGAGATTTATCCCCAACTGGAGCGGACGGCGGCGGCGATTGCCGATGGCGTCGCAGAGATTGCGCGGGAGGTTCGTGTCACGATGACGACGAACCGCGTGGGGTCGATGTTCACATGGTTCTTTGCAGGCGGGGCGGTAGAAGACTTTGCTGACGCGGCGAAGTCCGACACGGCGGCCTTTGGGCGGTTTCATCGCGCGATGCTCGAAGCCGGGGTGTGGCTGCCGCCGAGCCAGTTTGAGGCGGCGTTTGTCTCGACCGCGCATGGCGACGCTGAGGTGGAGATGACGCTGGAAGCTGCTCGCGGGGCGTTGAAGGCGTAGGAAGCAGATTCCTCCGCTTCGCTACGGGATGGAAATGCAAAAAGGCTGGCGGTTAGAGAGTATTCTTTCCCACCCATCGCGATGAAACTGCGATGGATGGGGCACCCAAGCATTTGTGGTGAGGAAGTTGTTTGCGGCTCAGGCCCAGGCGTCGACGGTGACGAATTTTGCTCCGGACTGTTTGTACTGGGCGATGAGCTGGTCGGTGGCTTTGACGGTGTTGATGCGGGGCTGGCCCAGGCCGTGCTGGCCGCCGTCGTGGAGAAGCACGTTTGAGGCGCGGTTGCGCTGGCGGTTGCGCGTGATTCCCAGAACAGCGTGGCGCAGGATGGTTTCGGGCGGCGGCGCGCTCCAGTCGAAGCAGGTGACGTTCCACTGGACGGTCGTGAGGCCAAGCTCGCGGGCAGTGCGGAGGACGTAGGGGCGGCGCGCGCCGTGGGGCGGGCGGAAGTAGCGGACTGGTTGGCCAACGGCATCTTCAAGCGTGGCGTTACACCCGTAGAGTTCTTCTCGGATGCGGGCGGCGGACTGCCACGCCAGCCAGGGGTGCGTCATGGTGTGGTTGCCGATGAGGTGTCCGGCGGCGGCGATGGCGCGGGCGAGGTCCGGGCGCTGGCGGGCGAATCCGCCGAGGAGGAAGAACGTTGCGCGGACTCCGTGGCGGGCGAGGACTTCAAGCAGGTGTTCGGTGGCGGCAGGGTTGGGGCCGTCGTCGTAGGTGAGGGCGATCTCGTTGGGGTCGCGGCTGGCGACGATGACTTTGCCGAAAAGCTGCGACGTAGGGTAGAGCGCGGCGTAGGCTGCTCCGCCTGCGAGCAGGCCAGCGGCGGCGAGTGCTACGGCTGCTTCCGTGATGGGCTTCGATGGCATTTCAGAACATCAGCACGGCGATGTGGTAGGTGGTGAAGCCGGGCTGGGGATGCGTGCTGGGACAGGCTCCGACGGCAACCGAGTGCTGGCGCACGCCGGGCAGGTTCTGGAGCACGGCTGCGGGCAGTTGCGTTACGTCGGCTCCGTCCCACTGCATGATGAGCTGCGGATGACCTGCGGTGCCGGTGCGCTGACGGCAGATCTCGCGGGCGTTCCCGGTCTCGCCGGGGGCGATGCGGAGGCCGTGCTCGCGCAGGGACTGCTCGGCCTGCTGCTCGACCGCGTTCGAGCCGGAAAAGCTGCGCACGGAGCGGGAGAAGTCTTCGACGGCGAAGAGGTATCCGCCGCGCTCGACCACGGCGATGCCAATGGCGGTGAGGTTCGGGTCGAGGATGTTGCCGCGATGGACGGGTGAGTGCATCCACGCCTGATCGAACTGCGCGGGAGCCGTGGCGTGTCCGGCGACGTTTTCGGAAACGGTTGTGAAGTGCGCGCCCGCGTTGAAGGCCCTGGCCTTGAGGTCGGATTCGCCGGGGTATTGGTGCTCGGCCGGGCCGGGGTGTGCGGCGATGACCTGCGCGTGGACGCGGGCGGCGCGGGCGAGTGCCGCGTCCCACGTGAGCGCGGGGAGATGATGCTCGGCGCGGTGCTGGTTGGTGGCCTGGAACAGATATTGTTCGGCAACCGTCGAGCCACTTTGCGCGGGCAGCGATGGAACGACCATCGCAAGGGCTGCAATCAGAAGCAGGTGTCTGCGCATCGGATTCCCTAGTGTTTGTGCGACTTGAGCAGGTTGAAGACCTCTTCGGCGTGGCCCTCGGGTTTGACGTTCTCGAACGTGTGGATGAGGCGCTGGTCGGGGCCTATCAGGTACGTCGTTCGCTTGACGCCTTTGACGAGCTTGCCGTACATGTTCTTGGGCTTGATGAGGTCGTAGCGGTTGATGAGGGTCAACTGGTCGTCGGCGAGCAGGTCGTAGGGCAGGTCGTACTTGTCCTTGAACTTCTTCTGGTCCTTGACGGTGTCGCGGGAGATGCCGAGGACGACGATTCCTGCCTTCTGGAACTTCTCGAAGGCGTCGCGGAAGCCGCAGGACTCGATGGTGCAGCCGGGGGTGTCGGCGCGGGGATAGAAGAAGAGGACGACGGGTTTGCCTTTGGAATCGGAGAGGGAGACGTCTTTGCCGTCCTGGTTCTGGAGGGTGAAGTCTTCTACTTTGTCGCCGGGTTGCATGGTGGCTCCTTGTGCGGTTGCTGTATCAGTCTACCCGGCAAAGCTGGGCCCTGCCGAATGGGCGGGATGCATTCGGATGAACCGTAGACGACCTGGTACCCCCTCCCCTCATTAAGTACTCAAAGTCCTTCAAACATTGGACTTAGGTTCGGACTACCTGCGCACGTTTCATGCCATTCTCCTCCTGAAATTGAAAAACCCGGCGACCGCCGGGCTTCACCATCTCCTGATTTAAGGTTATCAGCCGTGTCAAGCGCCTTGTTTGGAAATCGGCGAGGTCAACCATGACTTAGGCGGAAGCGCAAAGAGTGCCGGAGTTCCGTTACTATAACCGGCGCTGACATAGATAGTGCCGTCCGCCCCCACGGCAATCCCATCGCCATCGTCTCCCAATCGAGAATTGGGTAAGCGAGCACTCCATCCACTTCGGTCTGCACCCAAAAAGGCCTGGGGCAGCGGGCACATGGCCACGCTGCCCCACAGCGAGAGAGCTCTACCGGGTTTTCCCCGGAAATACCCGGGTCCTACTGTCCTGCTTCGACCCGAGGCGTGATGATTCCGATGTTATCGACACCAGCCGCGTGGCCAAAGTCGATGACCTCCGCAACCTTGTTGAAGTCGAGGTCCTTGTCGCCCTTAACGAACATCACCTTCTCGACCCGCGTCGCGAAAATTTCCTGTAGCTTTGGCTCGACGTCCGACTTATTGAACGCCTGCTCGTTGATCTTGTACGAGGGCGGCGCGGTCGGTCCGTTCGAGAGTACCTGGACCACAATCGTGCGGTCGTTTTGCTGGTCCTGCGTCTTGTTCTTGGGCGGCTGCGGAACCAGCGTCTCCAGGCCGTGTGGTGTTACCGGCACAATCACCATGAAGATAATCAACAGCACCAGAAGGATGTCGATCATCGGCGTGATGTTGATGTCCGACATCGCTCCGCCGCTATTTCCTGAAGTCATTCCCATTGCAAATCTCCTTAAACTCTTCCGGCTCCAAACCCTCGAAACAACCCCGCTGCGAAGCGTCTACTGCTGCGGCTTCGCCAGATTCAGGGCTTCGTTGTCCTGCTTCTCAGTGAGCAGGCCTAGCTGGCTTACGCCTGCCGAGCGGATGCCGTCGATCGCGTCCATCACCTTGCCGTAGTTCGCCCGCTCGTCGGCGCGCATGTAGACTTCTTTGTCGGTCCTGTTCTCCAGCTCGGCGGCAATCTTCGGCCCCAGGTCGTCGATCGTCATCAGGTTGGACCCCAGGAACGTCCGCCCGTCCCGCGTCACGGCCACGATGACGGCGTCTTCCTTGTTGGCGTTTTCCATCACCGTCGCGGCGTCGGCCGTCGGCAGGTTCACATTCACCTTGTTGTTCAACATGGGGGTGATGACCATGAAGATGATCAGCAGCACCAGCATCACGTCCACCATCGGCGTCACGTTGATGTTTGAGTTGACCTTCCGGCCTTCATCCCGCTTTACGATACCCATACTGATCGGCTCCGTCCGGGCTTACCCGGGTCTGTTCCTGGTTGCTGCCTGCTCCGCTGCGACGCTCTGCCCCCGGATGCCGGTTCGCTTGCCAGCATCCGGAGGACGTTCAGAGCAGTGATTCTCGCAGGTTGTACTTACCCTTGGAGGTAAAACACGTTTACTTATGGCTCTGCTTGATGAAGTAGTCCACCAGTTCGCTGGAGCTGTTGTCCATCTCGACGTCGAAGGCTTCCACCTTGCCGGTGAAGTAGTTGAAGGTCATCACGGCGGGGATGGCAACCAGCAGTCCGAACGCCGTCGTCACCAGGGCTTCCGAAATACCGCCGGCGACTGCGCCGATACCCGAGGTCTTCTGGGTGGCAATCTGCTGGAAGGCGTTCAGAATACCGACCACGGTACCGAACAGTCCGATAAAGGGCGCCGTCGAGCCGATGGTGGCCAGGCCGCCCAGTCCGCGCTTCAGCTTGGCGTGAACGATGGCCTCGGAACGCTCGAGCGCACGCTGCGAGCTTTCGATCTGCTCATCGGTGATGTTGCCGCCCGAGCCGAAGCTGCGGAACTCCTGCAGGCCGGCGGTGACAACCTCGGCGAGGTGCGACTTCTTCGAGCGATCGGCGACCTTGATCGCCTCATCCAGACGGCCGTCCTTCAGCGCGCCGGCAACCTTCGGAGCAAACTCACGCGACTGCTTGCGGGCAGCCGAAAAATACAGGGCCCGGTCGATGATCACGGCCAGCGACCAGATAGACATGATGAAGAGCAGAACGACGACCGCGCGGGCCAGGTTGCCCATGTTGCCCCACAGACCCATCGGGCTGAAGCTGACCTGGGCCTCATCGAAGAACATGGCGATCGATGAGTGGACATGAGCGAAGTTTGAGAGATGAGCGAGAATCACTTGGATATTTCCTCCTGGTAGAACTCTAACTTTCTAAAATCTGACCGTGTATCCCCCAAAAGTTCGCAGCCGGGAGACCCACTGCCTAAGACGTTTTTGCGCAGATTCGGTTTAGCCGCCGAAGTTGAAGTTGACCGTAATGGTCGTCTCGACCTCCGTTGGCGAGCCGTTCAGAATATAGGGCTTGTAGCGCCAGGTCTTCACGGCCTCCGTGGCGGCGCTACGCAGCATCTCCGGCCCGCTGATGACCTGCAGGTCCTGAATCGTGCCGGCCTTCGAGATAATCGCGTGCAGGACCACCGCGCCCGACACATGGGCCGCCCGGGCGATTGGCGGATAGGTCGGCGTAATGCCGCCAATCTTCATACCGGCGACGACGCCGCTCGACACCCTCGTGGGGCCCTTCGGCGGCTCAACCTTGACCACCGGCGTAGGCGCCGTGCCAATGCCGCCCATGACGCCTCCCGGAACGCCTGAGCCGCTGCCCATGCCGCTCATGCCGGCCACTCCAGCCATTGACGGCGGCGGCGGGGCTGAGTCCTTCAGCATCTTAATGTCTTTGGGGATCTTCGTCGGGGCATGGAGGCCCTGGTCAATCTCCGACACCATCTTGATCGGCTTCAGCACCTGCGCCGGAGGCGGAGGCGGAGGGGGCGGCGGAGGCGGCGGCGGGGCCGTCAGCATGGCGGTCATCGCCGTCTTCGGCAGCGCATCGGGATACAGCAGAGGAATCAGGATCATAATCGCCAGAATCAAGGCGTTGAACGCAAAGGTCGCAATCATCCAGTACTTGGACTTGGTCTTGATCTTCCCGCCGGACTCCATCAACGAATCTTCAAACATATGCAGCCTCTTTAAGAGCTATTGATGCTTAGACACCGCGCTACTCCGATTTGTTCCCAGCGAAAACATATTCAATCTTCGGGCAGCAGACCCAACAGCATCTAGGCCTTCGCCCGCTTCTTCGCCGCGGGCAGGACGGCGGCTTTACCCCGCTTGGCCCGCCACTCCTGGTATGCCACCAGCATCGGCGCGGCCACCGCAACCGATGAGTAGGTGCCGATCAGAATGCCGACCACCAGCGCAAACGAAAACCCGTGTAACACCTCGCCGCCGAACAGATACAGCGAGAGCACCGTCAAAAAGGTCAGGCCCGACGAGATGACCGTCCGGCTCAACGTCTGGTTGATGCTTCGATTGACCAGATCGTGCACCGGCTCTCTCCGCGAGACCCCAAGGTTCTCGCGGATTCGGTCGAAGATGACGATCGTGTCGTTCATCGAGTAACCGATCAGCGTCAGGATGGCAGCGATGACGGTAAGCGTGATGTCCTGGTTCGTCAGGCTGAACGCGCCAATCGTAATCAACGTGTCGTGAAAAACCGCCACCACGGCTGCCACGCCATAGATCAGCTCGAAGCGGAACCACAGATACACCAGCATCCCAAGCAGCGAGTACAGGGTCGCCCATTCCGCCTGATGCTGCAACTGCTTCCCGGCGGTCGGGCCGACGATCTCGACCTGTTCGATGCTGAATGCGGAATCGTGATAGTTCTCCGTCAGGGCGCTCTCCACCCGCTCGCGCCCCACGTCATGCGCCGTGTCGCTGGCCGACGAGATGGGCAGCGCGATGATGACCTTGCTGGCAGCCTTGCCGCTGGGGTCGCTGATGCGCTGGATCGTCGCCTGATGCACCCCGGCCTTATCCATTGCGCTGCGGATGTGGTCCTCGTTCGGCGTCTGGGTGAACGACACGCGGATCTGCGTGCCGCCCTTGAAGTCCACGCCCAGCGGAAGGTGGTGCCAGAACAGCAGGCTCCACAACCCGGCTATCGAAAAAATCAGCGAAAAGCCGAGGAAGTACCACTTCTTGCCCAGCCAGTCGATGTTTACGTCACGAAAAAATTCCACGTCTCAATCCTTTTTAGCTGTTAGCTTCTAGCTCTTAGCTGCCAGCTCAGCCCACTTCTCCAAACGTCTTCAGTCTTTAGCTAACAGCCAGAAGCTAAAAGCTAAAAGCTGCCCTTCAAATCGACAGCTCCGCGCCGCGCGGCCTGTTCGCCAGATGCGCATCGAAGATCACGCGCGACACAAACACTGCCGTAAACAGGTTCGCCAGCAAACCAACCACCAGCGTCACCGCAAATCCCTTCACCGGCCCCGAGCCGAACAGGAACAGGATCGCGGCCGAAACAATCGTCGTCACGTGGGTGTCGAAGATGGTCGTCCACGCATGGGCAAAGCCCTGCTGCACGGCAATCGCCGCCGTCTTGCCCGCGCGCAGTTCTTCTCGAATTCGCTCAAAGACGAGCACGTTCGAGTCCACGCCCATACCAATCGTCAGGATGACGCCCGCAATCCCGGGCAGCGTCAGCGTCGAGCCGGAAAATCCCATAAAGCCCAGCAGAATCACCAGGTTCAGAATCAGCGCCACGTCCGCGTTGATGCCCGCGCCCCTGTAATAGATCAGCATGAAGATCATCACGACCAGCATTCCGCCGATCGCGGCAACGACGCCCGAGTGAATGGATGCCGCACCAAGGCTGGGCCCCACCGTCCGGGTCTCCAGATACGAGATCGACGCCGGCAGCGCACCCGTGCGGAGCATCAGCGAGAGGTCCTGCGCCTGCTGCTGCGTAAATCCGCCCGTAATCTCGCCGTTATCGCGGATGGCCGACTCAATCGCCGCTACCTCGCGCACCTTATTGTCGAGCAGAATCGCCATCGAGCCAGGGCTCGAACTCGTCTTGCTATGCGCCGACGTGTACTTGTAGAAGCGGTCGCCCGCATCCGTCGTCAGCGTAAAAGTAATGTTCGGCCGCCCGTTCTGGTCGGTCGAAGGCCGCGCGTCGCGGAAGTCCGTGCCCTCGACCACGCTGGCGCGCTTCAGCAGCCAGAACTGGTCCGGCGCACCCTCGGTGCCCGAGCCCGAGACGAGCATCGAGTCCAGCGGTATGCCGCCCGGGTTAGCCGTCAGCGCATCCTGTTGGCTGTTGTACGGCCCGCCCGTCACCTCGTGAATCGAGAGTTTCGCCGTCGATTGAATCACGTCCTCGACGCGGCCCGGATCGCTCAATCCCGGCAGCTCGACCAGAATCTCGTTCGCGCCGAGGCCATACTTCTGGATCTCCGGCTCGGTCACGCCCAGCTTGTCGATTCTGGCGCGGATCGTCTCGATCGACGTATCCAGCGTGCGCGCCTCCAGGTCGCGGATTGCCCCCGGCCGCATCGTCAGGGTCGTGTTCCCGTCGGGGTTCATCGCCATGTCATAGCTGGCGTAGTCGTTCCCGTTCATAATCGAGCGCGCTGAGCCCATCTTGTCCTGCGGCACGCCGGTCACGGTAATCGTCTCCGGGTGCGTCGGGTCCGTCTTGCCCACCGTCACGCCGGTGATCCCGGCCTTCTGAAAGTCCGACTCGAGCTGAGCCGCGGCGCGGTCGGTCTCGGAGCCAACGGCCTCGGCCACATGCACCTGAAGCACCAGGTGAACGCCGCCCTTCAGGTCGAGCCCCAGATTAATCTGCCGCTCGATCGACGCCGCCAGCCCGCCGTGGGGAATCCCCACGATGCCGAAACAGAAGACCAACAGGATGCCGATAATGAATGCTGTCTTGCCAGCTATATTCTTGTTGCCCATACTCTGATTGAAGCCCCTTCTTAACTTGCCGCCGCGTCGTCGGTCGTCACGGCCGCAATCGCGCTCTTCACAAACTCCAGCTTCAGCCCGTCCGGCTGCACGCGCAGAATCACCGCGTCATCTTTAACCGTCAGGATGGTGCCGCGGATGCCGCCATTGGTCGTCACGCGGTCGCCCGACTTCAACTGGCTCAGCATCTGCTGCCACTTTTTCTGCTTCCTCTGGTTCGGCAGAATCATCAAAGCGAACAGGGCCACAAAGAACAGGATCGGCAGCGCCATACTGCCCAGACCCAGTCCGCCCGCCGCACCTGCAAACCACATCGCCAGCATCAAATCAAAACTCCCCGGGAGACTTTCCCTTTACTGTTTGAAACCGCAATCCACCACGCGCCAACGCTCGTGCGCGCACAAAGCGGCGCAACTCCGGGAAGCAGGTCAGAAAGGGTGCCTAGCCCCTAAGCATCGCGTAACCGCCGTAGCACTGTCAAGACAGACCCTTTGCACCCGAGCCGCGCTCGGCCGCCTTTAGAGCGTGCTGAAAAGTCTCTGCTGCGCCTTTCGGGATGAGCGTGGGGCTTCAGCCCCACGAAAAAGCCAGCAAATTTTTGGGGCTTTAGGTAGTGTCTGACGAATCGGAATCTTCGATTTTGGGGATTATGCAGGCGAGAAAAAAAGGCATACCCCAGGGGCTGAAGCCCCATTTTTCACGGTTCGTGAAGAGAGCCAAGCCTAAAGGCCTGGCCTACCCAGAAGCAAAAACGATTCTCGTCGATTCATCAGACACTCCCTAGCCCCGGGCGTTCTCTCCAGTCAACGCAAACACACTTTTTAAGCACCCGCGTTCGGCCCTTCACCCTGCCTTTCATCGCACGGTCTTACCCTGCTTCTAGCTCTTCCCTTTAAACTCCACATTCATCCACGTCTTCAGCGCCTCCATATTCTGCGGTCTGCCCAGAAAGTCCTTCACCAGCACCGCAGCAGGCCTGGTCGCGCCCGGCTCCAGCACCGTCCGCCGATAGCGCATCGCCGTCGGCCCGTCCAGCAGGTTTGATTTGTCGAACTGCGCGAAGAAGTCCACCGCAATCACCTTGTCCAGCACATAGGTGTAGTAGTTCGAGGCGTACCCGGTCAGGTGCGTAAAGCTCGCATACATCCGGTTGCCGTCCACGAACGTGTAGTGCGAGAAGCGATCCATGTCCTCCCGCAGCAGCGCGTCCAGGTTGACGTCCGCCGCAGGCATATCGTGCACCTGCAGCGAAAGGGTCGAGTAGGCAAGCTGCCCCTGCACCCAGCGTCCGCGGCCATACGCGCTGGCCCGGTTCATCCGCGCAATCAGGTCCGACGGAATCGTCTCGCCGGTTTTGTAGTGTTTCGCAAACGACTGCAACACCGCCGGGTCGCGGATGACCTCTTCGAGCATCTGCGACGGCGCCTCCACAAAGTCGCCCTCGACGTTGAACGCGCCCTGCCCGGACCACCGTCCCTGCCCACCCAGAACGTAGTGCATCAGGTGGCCGAACTCGTGGAAGAACGTCACCACCTCGCTGTACTCCATCAGGCCCGGATCGCCTGCCGTGCCGCCGGAAAAATTGCAGATGAGCGCGCCCTCCGGCAACTGCCGCCCGCCAATCCCCGGCACCACCGGATAGGCGGAGAACCACTTGTCCTTGCCGTCCCTGGGGTGCATGTCCAAATAGATGCGGCCAAGCCTTTTGCCCTGGTCGCCCGTCGCCTCGTCGTAGACGTCGAACGTCGCCACCGACGGGTCCCATACCTTCGCGTCCGTCGCCGCTTTGAACTCGACGTGGAACAGCCGCGCTGCTGTCTTCAGGATTCCGGCCTGCACCTCGTCATACGGGAAATACGGCCTGACGCTCTCCGCGTCGAAGTCGTACTTCGCCCGCCGGTACTGCTCCGACCAGTAGCCACCGTCCGCAGCCGAGATGGTCTCGAGCCCCGGCTGCTCTTTCTTCACAAACGCCAGCAGCTCCGCGTACTCGCGGTCGGCTACGGGCCGCGAAGCCTCGTCCACCTGCTTCAGAAACGCCTTCAGGTTCGAGGCCGAGCCGATCATCTGGTCCGCCGTCGCCAGGTCCGCGTAGGTCTTGTAGCCCAGGGTCGCGGCCAGCTCCTCGCGCGTGGCCAGCAGGTCCTTCAGCACCGGCACGTTCTTCGGATACGCCCGCCCCAGATACGCCAGATACATCTGCTTCCGCAGCGTGGCGCTCCTGGCAAAGTTCATCACCGGCGTGCTGTCGGGCGAGTCCGTGGTCAGCGTATAGATGCCGTCCGCGGCGGGCTTGTGCCGCGCAATGTAGTCAGCAGGCAGACCGTCCAGCTCCGCTTGCGTCGCCTTCACCTCCAGCCTGCCGTCGGCCACGTTGCGGCCGAACACCAGCGAGTAGCCGGTAATCTTGTCCTGCAACGCGCGAATCTTCGCCCGCGTGGCATCGTCCTTGTCCACGCCCGCCAGCCTGTATTCGAGCAGCGTCCGCTCCAGATAGTGCTTCGTCGCCGGATTGCTCGCAGGCAGCGGCACCGCAGCCAGCGCGCGATACACCTTCTGGTTCAGGCTCAGGTCGGTCGCAGCGGAGGAGACCTTCGCCACCATCGCCTGCCCCTTATCGCGCAACGGGGCCGTATCGCCCACCGCATACATCAGATAAGCCTCCTGGCCCGCCAGCGCCAGTTCGTTCTGCGCATCGTCATAGGGCGCAAGCGAGTTTTCGACCGTATGCTCGCCCGCGACTGCCGTCACCTTGTCGATGTCGGCCTGGGCCGCCGCCAGCCGCGCATCCACCCACGCCTCCAGCGCCGCCGGATCGTTGCCGCCATACCATGCATGAACCGGGTCCGCCTTCGCGCCCTGCCCATAAGCCCCAAGAGAGATTCCAGCCATCGCCACTCCGCACACCATGCCCTTCCAGCTCAACGCCATCGTCGTCCTCCGCTAACCTCAGTGGTTATCAGCACCTTGCATTGTCATTCCGCAAATTTTTGAAATTTCCATTCCGCAGCGTAGCGGAGGAATCTGCTTTCCTTCACACGCTAAAGAACTCCGGGTGCCCCATCCTTGCACAGTTTCATCGCGCAAGGGTGGGATGCACAATCCTCCCGGGCCACAAACAAAGTGCCACACGGAACGCATGAAATTGTATCTCGCAATCCACCCAGATGCAGAAACCCCATCCCGTACAGGGATGGGGTTCGATCAAACGGGCCTTTGTCCAGAATCACACCGAAAGATCACGCCGAAAGCGAGTGCAGCTCAGCCGGAGCCTCAAGCGCGGGCGGCATCTTCGCCGAAGCACGGCGCATCACCTCAAGCTCGGCAGGCGCAAACACGTCCGGCGGAAGGTCGCCGATGGCCACATAGCCCGGATCGTCGCCCAGCGCCATCGAGATCTGGTTCCAGCGCAGGAACGGCGACGTTGTGGGCAGCATAATCATCCGCCGCTTCGGCTCCGGGAAGGCGAAGTACGCAGACCAGGTCAGCAGCGTCACGCACTCGGCAACGCCCATGATCAGGCTGAGCGTACCCAACATATCGGGATTGTGCGAGAACCAGGCGGTGCAGGTCAGGTTGGTTGTCGCCAGCAGTCCCAGACCCATGCTGACGCCAAAGATGCGGCTGCGATAGGAGAGCCCCATCGGGCGAATGGCGAAGCAGACAAAGAGCAGCAGGCAGAGCGTCAGAATGCTCGATGTCTGTTGAAGCTGCGTCACCATCGTGACCATAAACTTGGTGCTGGACATGTGCGGCGTGACGGCCACTCCAATGGCCACCGCAACCGAGATCGCCGCCACCCAGCGGAAGACCAACATGCCAAGCGTTTGCAGGCCCTTCAGTGGCGCCATCGCCAGCTTGAAGATGCTGTAGATCACCATCAACGCAAGAATCGCCTCAAGCGCGTAGCTCGACCAGTAGCTATAGAAGTAGATTGGATAGAGTGTGTGCTCGTGAATACGGTGAGTACTGAAGTTTAAATAGAGCAGAAGCATACACACCGTTGTGCCCGTAAGCTTCACACACAGAAACGCAGCCAGGTAGGCAAAAGCTCGCGCAGCTTTGCTTTTGAAGAGAAGGTAAACAAGCAAAGCGCAAAGTACGGAAGAAGAGTAAGCCAACAGATGAAGAGCGGTTCCGTCTGTCATAGTCAGTCCCCTACGGCTACGGCAAAGTCAAGCCTAGCCTATAGTTGAGACGGACACAAGAAAAATCAACCGATTTCTGCAACTATTTGCATTACCCCACGTCGGCCTGCCACCCATGCAGGCCGGGGCGTTAGCAAAGAATTGGTTCTACCACCCGCCCATGCCGCAGGCATTCGGATCGTCAGGAGCGCAGGTCGGCACAGGAACTGCACTGGTCTTGGCGATTGTGACCGTGTTGGAGGTCTTGGCTGCGGTGGAGATCTGGCTGGAGGCCGCGAAACCGGTGAGAGCGAGAGCAACGACGAAAGCGCGGACGACGTTCTTCATGATGACTACCCCTAAAGTTGTATTTACCTTTTGCAAATTTTTCTGGACAATCCAGATGGAACTACCCTAAGATGAACTTGCCTGTAAGTCCAATAGTTTCAAAAACATAGAGGACTATCTACTATCAATAGTTACTAACGTAACTATTAACTCATTGTGTACGCAAATTGCTGCATAGTACCCATGCGGCCAGTGGCAACAAAGTGCCCACTTTTCCCGCCGAGACCCCACCCGCATCCCACCGCAGATCCTCGATTTACCCTTCAGTTAACACGAGGCGTGCATCCGAAAACGCCCTCTCCCGCACCCTTCCCGGCCGCTCATCGCACGCATTACCGGAACCCCGATGCAACATTGCAGAGAAGGCGAGCATGGTGTGCAATCTGCCGGCAGAAAGACCCGGGCCGAAGCGAAGAGACGCACGGCGAATTTATAATCAGTCCGGACCACACCGAACCAGAGACAGGTGAACGATGACGATTGGCGAAAAGCTACAGGTGGACATTGTCGCGGCCATGAAGGCCCGCCAGGAGCACAGACTGACCACGCTGCGCATGGTGAAATCGGCGCTCAAAAGCAAGGAGATCGACAAGCGCGCCGCCCTGACCGAGGCCGACGAGGCCCAGATCCTGACCACGCTCATCAAGCAACGCAAGGACTCGGCCGAGCAGTTCAGCAAAGGCAACCGCCCGGAGCTGGCTGAAAAGGAGCTGGCCGAGATCGCCATGATCGAGCCCTACCTGCCCAAAGCCGCCGGCGAAGATGAGATTCGTACCATTGTGCAGAGCGCCCTTGCCGAGCTTGCCGCCAATGGCGCGAAGCCCGGGCCCAGGGAGATGGGCGCGGTGATGAAGGCCGTCCAGCAGAAGGTTGCCGCCGCCAGTCTTCGCGCCGACGGCAGACTTGTCAGCGAGATCGTAAAAGCTGAACTGGCCAGGTAGCTCCGTTCCTGTCAAGAGGGCGATGGTGGCAAGTTTTACATAAGTTGCTTATATAAATAAGGTTATTATTCTTCGCCAGTTGGCGGTTTAGTTTCAGGCGAATTGATATTCTGGAAGTGTAAGGATATTCGGAACACACGTGCAGGGAGAGGCGCCTTCGGGCGGACTCTCCTTTTTTTGTGCTCGAAAAGGAGAGCGGATGGGGAACATGACCTATAGCGAGCAAGGCCTGGCGCTGACGAAGCACTTCGAGGGGTTACGCCTGGCAGCGTATCAGGATCAGCGCGGCATCTGGACCATCGGCTACGGGCATACCGGGCGCGATGTCCATGAGGGCCTGACTGTCACCGAAGCCGAGGCGGAGGCGTTGCTGGCAAGCGACATCGCGCGCGCCACCGCCGCGGTCAATCGCCTCGTGACGGCGCCGGTCACGCAGAACCAGTTTGACGCGCTGGTGGACCTCGCCTTCAACCTGGGCTGTGCCGCCCTGATGCACTCGACGCTGCTCGCGCTGGTCAACTCCAGCGATTTCGCCGCGGCAGCAAGCGAGTTCCTGCGCTGGGACCACGCCGGCGGCCGCGTCGTCCCGGGCCTCCTGCTTCGCCGGCAGGCCGAGTTGGAGTTATTCAACCGTTCCGCCTGACACACCTCCGCATTCTCCACGATTGCATTTCCATTCCGTAGCGAAACGGAGAAGTCCGCCCTGGCTTTCTGTGCGAATCCGCGTTCATCCGTGGTCGAATCGGTGTTGATCGGTGTAAATCGGTGTCAGGCCTTTGCGCAGTCGGCTAGCGCCTCACTGGCCAGCTCAACTCCACTCCGCCCATCACCGAGCGGCCCTGCTGGCGGACGCCGGGAATCTCTTCATACCCGGTATTCGTCAAGTTCAGTAGCCGGACGTAAGGACGAACGCGGCCCGTATTGTGTGACACCGAGAGGTTCCACAGCGGATAGGCCGTCTTCTGGGTTTTTTGAACGACCATGAGCTGGTTCGTCATCGTGATCAGTTGGCCAAGCTCTGCCGTCCACAGTGCCTGCGCGGATTGCGCCGCGTAGTTGAAGGCGTACTCGGAGATCAATCCGGCGGGCGGCTCTGCGGCGCGCGCGGCCGTGTAGCCAAGCTGCAACCGCTGCCTATCTGTGATGCGAACGCGCAGCGCGGCCTCCACGCCGGTGAAGTTGAAGTTCTGCACGTTGTTGGCCTGCCATTTGTCGGCGAGCGAGTCCTTCGAGTAGTCGATCGTGTCCTTCTCCTGCAGGCGGAAGACGGCCCCCGAGAGCCGCACGCGGCCGCCTGCCGGCGTCCAGTCGGCCCCACCCTCGTAGCTCCACGAGGACTCCGGCTTCAGGTGCGGGTTGCCGATGGTCGTGGGGTCCGAGTAATAAAGATCGAGAAACGTAGGAATGCGGAAGCCGTGTCCCGCCGAGGCGCGCAGCCGGACCGTGTGGCTCAGCGTATAGGCGGCAGCTACGTTCGGCGAAAACACCGAACCGTTCGACGAGATCACCTCTTCGCGCGCGCCAAGCGAAAGCGCGAAGCGCCCCATCGAGCGCAGCGAAAGGTTCGCATAGCCCGCGCCCTCATTGCGTGCGTGAATGCCGAGGTTGGTGCTGTTAATGCTGTCGCCCGAGGCCTCGATGCCATAGGAGAGTGTCGTGTTTGTGCCAATGGAATCTGCGCGTCGCACCGCCGACTGCCACGCATTCGTGACGTGATTGTTTTCGTAGATCTGCGGCCTGCCCAGGAACAGCACAAAGAGGTCGGTGTGTCGGCGGTAGCCGAAGCTCGCGGCGGTGCGCTCGCCAAGCTGCTGCTGAATGCCCGCGAACCAGCCCTTGGTGCGCTCCCACGAGTCGTAGGGCCCATAGAACTGGTTGGCTCCGTAGGGACGGTCGCTCGCGGCAAGCAGAATGTCGGTCGTGCTGTTGGGGCTGCCCGGCAGCACGTTGAGCCACGTCTCAGACGCCGCCGCGTTCGACGAGTAGTTGCGGTCGTACATGAAGCCGTCGGAGGTGTCGCGCGCTGCCGAGAGCTGCTCGGCAAACGGATGAGTGACGTAGTTAGCCTGGAGGTGGCTCTCCATCGAGCCGTAGTTGCCGCCGCCCACGCGCGCGATGACGCTCGTCTGCGCGGGCCGCTCCGTAATCAGGTTCACCGCGCCGCCGATGGCGTCCGATCCGTAAAACGTCGAGCCCGACCCGTGCAGCACATCGACACGCGAGACCGCATCGAGCGGCACGGGAATGTCGAGGTTCAGGTGCCCCGTCTCCGGGTCGTTGATGTGGAAGCCGTTGAGCAACACCAGCGACTGCTCGAACGTCGTGCCGCGAATCGAGAGGTCGGCCTGCACGCCCGCCGCCGCGCGAGCCTGCACATTGAGCGAGGGATCGACGCGCAGCAGGTCCACGACGCTGTTCGCCAGGAAAGGCTGCTGCTCCGGCTTGAGCACCTCGACCGAGCGGTTGCTCTCGGAAAAGGGAAGCGGCTCGACCGTCGTCGTCACCGTAACGGACTGCGCAACGGGAGCCTGCGGCTGCGCAGATTGTTGGTTTTGCTGCGCACCCGCGCAGAGGCAAAGCAAAGCAATGGGGAAGGCGGCGAGCTTTTGGATGGATAGGGTCACGTAGAAGATGATCGCGCGGGTCGGGGCTTGCGCGCGGATAGTTTTGTTCTATTGTAAGTAATTGAATAACTCAATCAAATGGTGGCAGCGATGCGCATCGAGTCGTTTTTGCGGCAAAGTCCCGTCTTCCAGATCAGCCGCGCAGCCCGCAGGACCGAAGCCGCGCTGAATGCCATCCTGTGCGAAGAAGGGCTTACCTTCTTCGAGTCGCTGGTGCTGGCCGCTGTCTTCTTTGAAAAAAGGGGCGTCAAGCCGTCGGCGCTGGCCGAAGCGTTTGAGACCACGCGCGGCAACGTCAGCCACTGCGTCTCTTCGCTTGAGGCAAAGGGCCTGGTCCGCCGCAGGATCGACCCCGGCGATGCGCGCGCATTACAGATTGTCCTCTTACCAACCGGACGCAAGCGCGCCGTCCGCGTCGCCGCCATCCTCGACCGGATGCAGCGCCGCTTTGAGGAGACCATCGGCATGACCAGGCTGGAGTCGATGACCGACGAGATGCGCTCCGTTGAAGACCTGTGCGCGCAATGGCGAAAAACTTAACACCGATCAGCAGCGATGCCCACGGATCTACTCCTTGCATTTCCATTTCGCAGCCTGAGCGAAGCCGAAGGGGAAGGAAACTGCTTTTTATCCGTGTCCTCCGCGTAAATCCGCAGTGTGCCTTATCGGTTTTTAATCGGTGTGATCGATGCCAATCGGTGTTATGTCCTTCGGCGCAATCACTCCCGGATGATCTTCACAAACACGCCATCCGGCAGCGTCGCTCCGCCGAGCAGGTGAACCACGCCATCGCGCGTAAACCCGCGCAGCATGGTTCCTGAGCCAGCCGCGGGCTTCGCATACGGATCCTGCGGCGCTTCGGACTTCTTCGGATACGGCGTGGCCGTCTGCGGCGGCGGCACGCGCTTCATACCGCGGTCCATCGCCTCGTTGGCCAGCCGGTCGGCGTCCTTGTTCTTGTGTCGCAGCGCGTGGCTAATCTCGAAGCCTTCGAGCTTTGCGATGCGGCTGCGCGCCTCCTGCCAAAGCGGCTTCAGGTCCGGCGAGTTGACCTTGTATTTGCCCTGAATTTGCTTGACCATCAGCTCGGAGTCCGAGACCACGCGCAGGCGCGGGTGGTTATGGTCAAGCGCGTATTGCAACACAGCCAACAGTCCCGAGTACTCCGCGAAGTTGTTCGTGCGGATGCCGAGGAACTCGCTCAGTTCAGCCAGCATCCTGCCGTTGGCATCCTGAACGAGCGCGCCGAAGCCCGCCGGGCCGGGGTTGCCGCGCGAGCCGCCGTCGCAGTGCGCGCTGATCCACTCCCCGCCCCGGTTTCTTGTCGCGCCGGCTGCAACTTTGGTGGAAGATTCAGACGGAAAAAGGCTTGGATGCGAGGGCATTGAGTGAGTTTACCGGATTTGGCCGCTCACCTTTTCACAGGCGGCACGGTCTATTTAAGCGAACAAGTTTTGCTGACCTCCGGAGTCAGAAGATATGAACGTAAGAGCTGCTGGGTTACACCTGGACAGGGAGCTGGGGACGCCGCTTCCGCGTGCCGTCAGCGGACGGCACGCCAGTCCGTTTGCCATGGGACTCATCGCCCGTGGAGCGGTAGAATCATTGCCAGCGATGGCAAAAGTGGCTACCCAGTCCCGTACCAGGAACGGCAGCAAGCTGACGCAGGCGCAACTGGATGCCCGCGCCCAGCAGCGCACCGAGGACGATGAGCTGATCCGCGCTGCCCAGAAGGGCGAACGTGCAGCCTTCGACGCCCTCGTGCGGCGATACGACCAGTCCGTGCTGCGCCTGGCGCTGCACATGCTCGGCAACGAGCAGGACGCGCAGGATGTTCACCAGGAGGCGTTCATCAAGGCCTATCGCCACCTGGGCAACTTCCGGTTCGAGTGCTCGTTCTATACGTGGCTCTACCGGATTGTCACGAACCTTTGCCTGGACCAGTTGCGCAGGCGCAAGAGCCGCCGCGAAGATCCGGCAACGGTGCTGGACGCAAGCGGCGACGAGATGGACCTGATGGCCAACATCTCCGACGACCGGGCGATGGCAAACCCCGGCCGCGAGTTGGACCGGAAACTGATGGGCGAACAGATTAGCGACGCCCTTGGCAAACTGACACCGCGCGAGCGAACCGTATTTGAGCTGAAGCACTACCAGGGGCTGAAGCTGCGGACGATCGGCGAGATGTTGAGCACGACGGAAGAGACGGCCAAGAACACCCTGTTTCGCGCCACGCGCAAGTTGCGGGCGTCTCTGGCGGAGCTTCGCACGTAGAAGGATCTAGGCACGGGCAGTAAAGAACGGGGCACAAAGAGACCCTGGAGTCGAGAAGCGGGCAAGGTTTGAGGCTGGTCGAGGTTAGGACGATGAAGTGCGATAAGGCGCAAGACAACATAGTACTGATGCACTACGGCGAGCTGCCGGATGAATTTGCCGTAGGGCTGGAGCAGCACCTGAACAGTTGCGAGGCGTGCCGCGGCGAATGGGCGGCGTTGCAATCGCTCGAAGATACGCTGACGCTCACACCGATGGTGGACCCTTCTCCCAACCTGCTCGCGCAGGCGCGGATGCGGCTCGACGAGGCGCTCGACACGATTCCGCCGCACGGTGTTCTGACCCGGCTGAGGACACATTTTTTTATCTGGGTGGGCCACGTACAGAGCGCGCCCGCGCTGGCGACGCTGCTGCTGGGGGCAGGCTTCCTGGCGGGCAACTTCACCTACCGGTACGAGGTGGCCCACGCTCCCAAACCCAAACCGACGATGACCATCAGCCATCCCGCCGACAGCGTGATCGCCAACGTGACCAGCATCCGGCAGACGCCCAACTCCGAACTGGTGCAGGTCAGCTACAACAAGGTAGTCCCCGAGACGGTCGAAGGCTCGCTCGACAGCCCCGACATCCGCGAGCTGCTGCTTAAGGGAACGCACCCGGCCGCTGCGAACGGCGTCCGCGCCGACTCGGTTGCGCTGCTGGCCGATGAGTGCAGAGCAGGCCACCACTGCACGGACGACACCGATCCCAACGGCATCCGCAACGCGCTCCTGGTCTCGATGCTCTACGACAACGACCCCGGCGTGCGGCTGAAGGCGCTCGAAGGCTTGCAGACCTACGTCTCTAAAGACCTCCGCGTGCGCGACGCCATCGCCGAGGCACTCTCGCGCGACCCGAGCGCCGCCGTCCGCAAGGCCGCCATTGCCACGCTCGGCCCCGTGCGCGCAGACTCCGCCGTGCGGCAGGTACTTCGGACCGTCTCGACGACCGACGAAAATCCATACATCCGGACCGCGTCCTATAACGCGCTTCAGGACTCGGGCGACTTTCAGTAAGCGATGGAGACCGGGCAGTGAGATCGAGCAAAGCCATGTGGATGAAACAACCTAGCTCGCTGGCAGTTGCGGTCGTTGCGGCGGGACTCTGCCTGCCGCTCACCGCAGCCGCAGCCGCGCCCGCCGCGGAAGGCCACTGGTCGCACAGCTCGTCGAGCAAATCGGCGCAGGGCTATCTCGGCATCGACATCCGCGACGTGACTCCAGACCAGGTGAGGCCGCTCAGACTCAACGAAGCCAAAGGCGCCGAGATCATCGACGTGGACCACGACGGCCCCGCCTGCAAGGCAGGACTCGAACTGCACGACGTCATCCTCCAGATGAACGGCCAGAAGATCGAGAACCAGGATCAGTTGCGCCAGATGCTGCGCGCGATCCCGCCCGGCCGCACCGTCACGCTCCTCATCAGCCGCAACGGTCTTGAGCAGACCATCTCCGCCCAGATGGCCAACCGCGAAGAGGTCGAGCGCGAGGCGTGGAAGCAGCGTTATCGCGTGCCCGCTCCGGCTTCCTTCGGCGGCGCGGTAGTCACAAACGGCTTCCTGAAGTCCGCACCGACACCCGATGTTTCCGCCGCCGAGCCCAAGGGCCACCGCGACTTCCTCGGCATGTCCGTGATCCTCAGCTCGTCGTTCACCGGGGCGAAGCTCGAAGTGATGGGGCCGCAACTGGCTGAATACTTCGGCGCTCAGGGCGCGGGCCTGCTGGTGCGCAGCGTCGATACCAACAGCCCCGCCGACGCTGCCGGCATGAAGGCCGGCGACGTGGTCGTGCGCGTCAACCAGGTTCCCGTTGCCAGCGGCAACGACTGGACCCGCACCGTCCGCGAGAACCGCGGCAAGCCGCTGCCGGTCGTCGTGCTCCGCGATAAACACGAGCGCACCCTGACCCTGACTCCGGACTCGAAGAAACGTTCCAGCCTCCGCCTAGGCTCCGGACTCGAACAGTACCTGAACGGCGTCACCCGCCTGGTTGCGGACCTGTAAAAGATCTCCGAATACTCTTTGATTTGAAATAGCCTCAGGTCACTTCGAGGCTGATTTCACCTGCCATGAATTCCCGGCCATCTGCTGCGCCTGAATCTCGATGTAGACGTGAATCAAGCTGATGGCCGCAGGCGTGACTCCGGCAATGCGGCTGGCCTGCCCGAGCGTCTGAGGGCGCACGCGAGAGAGCACCTGCTTCATCTCGGTGGAAAGCCCACTAACCGCCGCATAGTTGAACCACGCAGGAATCGCCTTCTCTTCGGCGCGGCGCATCTTCTCGATGGAACGACGCTGCTGATCGAGATAACCGGCGTATTTGATCTCGGTCTCGACCGTCTTCATCTCGTTGCGCACCCACGCGGGCAGGCGCGTGCTGCCTGCTTCGCACATGGCGGCGACCCAGGGGGCAAGCGCGGATTCAGCAGCCAGACGCTCGGCGAGCACAGGAGCAAGCTCCTCCACTTGAAGCTCAGGTCGCTTTAAAAACTGCGCGAAGGTTTGGCCATTCACACTGGCGGTGTCGCCGCGCAATTTTTCTACGAGCGCGACAGGAAGCTCTTCGACACGCACGCGGGCGGTTGCGAGCAGCTTCTCGAACGCGACGGCGCGCGCCTGCTTGGCCTCGTAGTCCGCCCACGCGGCATCGTCAATCAGACCCAGCCTGCGTCCATGCGGAGTCAGCCTCCGGTCTGCGTTGTCAATCCGCAGATGCAGACGGAACTCCGCACGCGAGGTGAACATGCGGTACGGCTCGTTGGTGCCTTTGCTGATGAGGTCGTCGATCAGGATGCCGGTGTAGCCTTCGGTGCGGTCGAGCATGAACGCAGGCTCGCCCTTCACCGCAAGCGCCGCGTTAATCCCGGCCATCAGGCCCTGGCAGGCGGCCTCTTCGTAGCCGCTGGTGCCGTTAATCTGTCCGGCGAGAAAAAGTCCCTCGAACGACTTCACACGCAGCGCGCGGTCCAGTTCGGTCGGGTCGATGGCGTCGTACTCAATGGCGTAGCCGGGGCGCAGCATCTCCGCGTTCTCAAGGCCGGGAATCGAATGCACCATCGCTGCCTGCACCTCCATCGGCAGGCTGGTGCTCATGCCGTTGATGTAGACCTCGTGCGTGTTCAGGCCCTCGGGTTCGAGGAAGAACTGGTGCCGCGTCTTCTCGGGAAAGCGCACGATCTTGTCTTCGATGGACGGGCAGTAGCGCGGGCCGATGGCTGCAATCTGCCCTGTGTACATGGGCGAGCGATGCACGTTCTCGCGGATCAGTCGCAGCGTCTCGTCGGTGGTGTGCGCGATGTGGCAGACGATCTGGCGCAGCGGAATTGACTTCGTGCGAAAGCTGAACGGCGTCGGGTCCGCGTCGCCGGGCTGCTCCTCAAACCTGCTCCAGTCGATGGTGCGCCCGTCGAGACGCGGCGGCGTGCCCGTCTTCAAACGGCACTCGCGCAGCCCGAGCTTCTTCAGGCTCTCGCCCAGCAACACGCTGGCCGGCTCGCCGCTGCGCCCGGCGGTGTACTGCTGCTCGCCGCAGTGAATCAGGCCGTTCAGAAACGTGCCCGTCGTGACCACCGTGGCGGCTGCGTAAACCACGCGCCCATCGCGCAGCTTCAAACCAGTTACAACCCTGGGTGCCCCATGTCCGGATTCTCGGACATGGGTTTCCACTGAATCTTCCACCATCAAGTCCACCACCTCGGCCTGCTTGATGAAGAGGTTCTTCTGCCCTTCCAGCACCTCGCGCATCTTCACGCGATAGAGCGCCTTGTCGCACTGCGCGCGTGGCGACCATACCGCTGGTCCGCGCGAGGTATTCAGTAGTCGAAACTGGATGCCGCAGGCGTCGGCGACCTCGCCCATCACGCCGCCCAGCGCATCGACCTCGCGCACCAGGTGTCCCTTGGCGATGCCGCCAATCGCGGGATTGCAGCTCATCTGCGCGATCAGGTCGAGGTTCAGCGTAAACAGCGCCGTGCGCAGACCCATGCGCGCCGCAGCCATCGCCGCCTCGCACCCGGCATGGCCCGCGCCCACGACCGCCACATCGTACTGTTCGGTAAAGCTCACGTATCTATTTTAAGCTCTCGGGAGCATATCTGGCGGCCTACTCAGAACTCGATGCGCAGGCCTAGCTGAACGCGCCGCTCTCGTGCCCCGGTTGCGTCGGCGCTCGTCACCGTGCCAAACGGACGCACGTTGAGGCCCTCAGTTGCAACTGTCGCCGCATCCTGAAACATCAGCGGTGTTACGCCGTTCGCAGGCTTGCCCACCAGAAACGCACGCTGCATGACCGACGACGGATTCACGTGGTTGGTCAGGTTGAATGCCTCGGCGACTGCCTGCATCCGCACCCGCTCCGAAACGCGCACAGCGCGGCTGACGCGCAGGTCGAGCACGTAGGCGAAGGGCAGCCGCAGCGTGTCCCGGCCCACGGTCGGCAGATACACCGCGCCGCCCGCGCCGTTGATGCTCTCATGCCCGCCCGCGAGCCGTGTTCCGCCGAGGATGTCGTAGCTGTAGGGCCGCCCACTCGCCGCGCTGAAGATCGGCGCAATGAGCCAGCCGTTTGCCGCGTGTCTCACCCACTCGCGGCCTGCTGAAATCTTCGGTTGCCACACCGCACTCGCCACGATCTTCTGCGGATGGTTCAACGCGGAGAGTCCTTTGTCGTAGCGCACGTCGAACGGGTCGAACTGCGCATTCTGTCGCGGAACCGCGCCGCTCTGGCCGAAGTCGATCGCCTTCGACCACGTCCAACTCGCGCGAAATCCGAGGCCGCCGCGACTGCGCCGGCTCGCCGCTACAACCAGCGCGTTGTAGCTGGCGTTGGTGTTCGAGACGATGTCGGTGACAGGGCCGAAGTTGGCATCGACGCGCTGCGTGTAGACGGGCACGGCAAACCTCTCTGTATCGCGCACGCCCGCAACGCCCGTGCCGCCTGAGATCTGAAATGTCTTCACATCCGTCGAAGGGGCGATGTTGATGTCGGTCGAATTGAGCAGTTGCCGGTCGAGATTCAAGAGATACGTCACGCTCGCCACCACGCCCGCGCCAACCGCGCGCTCCACCGCGATGCTGCCCTGTTGCACTGCCGGTAAGCGGAAGCGGCGGTCGAAAACCATCGCCGAAGCCGTCGCCGCAACAGCCGCGGGCGGCGTGGCGATGAACGAACATGCATAGCCGAATCCCTGGCTCGCCACCTGCGGGCAGTTGGTCACGGTAGCGGGCGTAATGCGCACGTGCGTCGCCGAAGACGGCAGCGCCGTATCGATGAGCGCCTTTCTCACCGTGGCTCCCGGCAAACGTCCGTAGAAGAGCCCATAGCCCACGCGCACCACGCCGCGGCCTGCTCCAAACGGCTGCCACGCCACACCCACACGCGGGCCGAAGTTGTTGCGGTCTTCGGGAAAGATGCTCGTTGCGCCAACGCGGCCAAAGACGGCATCGAGCGCCGCGTTCGGCTGCTGAGGCAGCGGCAAAAGCTCGTACTCGTAGCGCACGCCGGCGTGAACGGTGAGCCTGGGCCGCACGCGCCACGTGTCCTCGGCATACCCCGCCCACTCCTGTGTGTCGAACGCAACCGCCTGCTCGCCAAAGCCCTGCACAAACGAGCGGAAGCAGAACAGATGTACCGGCGATGTGATCGACGGGCAGCCGCCGTTCGGATACGCATTCACGTTGAAGGTATAGTCCGTGATCCAGTCCACGAGCCCACCCGCGTGCCCGCCGGTCGCGCCGCTGTCGTAGCGAAACGTGCCTTCGGCGTCGCTCAGCGCGTCGATGCGGTCGTGTACGAAGCTCACGTCTGCGCCCACCTGAAGCTGATGCCGCCCGCGCACCCACGTCACGAGATCCGCCACCTGCACCTTGCGCTCATCCGGGTAAGCCTTACGCCCAAACGACGACGGCGTGCCGAACGTCAGCCCCTCGGGGCCAATCGCCACCTCGGGCGCGTATCCGCCCGGCCCCACGGCGGGCTCCTGCGCGAGCGGCTTCTGTGCAGTCTCGAACTGGAAGTCGCGGGCGAACTGCGCACGCATCTCATTGCTCATCGACGATGTAGGCGTCCACAACCATCGCCCCGCAAGCACGTCTACGTGCGCGTAGCTGCTGCCCAGGCTGCCAACGCCATAGCCGACCACCGGCGCGGACCGCGCTCCGCCCGACGCACTCGACCGTGCACGGTCATACTGCACGCTCACGCGCTGGTTCTCCGCCGCTTTCCAGTCGAGCTTGCCGAAGTGGATGGTCTGGTCCCAGCGTCGCGCAGTCGTGCCCGTCAGGCTGTCCAGATAACTGAGCGCCGCGTTCACCTTCGCCGCGCTCACACCGCGCGCGGCCAGCAGCGCCGTCTGCGTCGCGGTCAGCGAATAAAAATCCGGATCGAGCGGAGACGATACCGCCGGGAACCCGCGCCGTTGCTGGTCAAACGCATAGAAGTAGAAGAGCCTGTCCTGCACCGCCGGGCCGCCGATGCTGCCGCCGTACTGCTGCCTGAGATCGTGCGGCTTGACCACGCTGCCTGTCACCGCGCCGTTCGCGTAGCGCGTAGCGATGGAGTACGGATTCGCTGCGTTGAGCGCACTATCACGCAGCAGATAGAACGCCGATCCATGCAGCGCGTTCGTGCCGCTCTTCGAGACGGTCGTCACCACTCCACCTGCCGCGTGCCCGTAGAGCGCGGAGTAGTTCTGTCCGCTCACACGAAACTCGCGCACCGCCTCCTGCGAGAACGTATAGGCCGCGCCTGAGTGCCTCCCGTAGCCCGCGCCAAAACCGTCGCGGCCCGAATCGTGCTCGTCTTCCGTGTCGGCGGAATCGTCGTCATTGCCTGCGCCAAGCGGAACGCCGCCGAAGCTCTGGTCGGCGTCCGCGCCGTCGATGCGTACGCTGTTCTGCGTTACGGGCAGCCCGCGAAAGCTCAGCAGACCGTCCGCATTGGTGTCCTCGTTGGCCGTTGGAGTCAGCAGCGCGAAGGTCTGCCAGCGCCGCCCATCGACGGGAAGCCGCTCGATCTCTGCCGCCGTCACCGTGCTTGCGACTCCAGCAGCCGAAGCCTCCGGCGCAGTCGTTACCGTCACCGAAGTCGCAACACTACCCAGCTTCATCCGTGCATCGAGCCGAGTCACACTGCCCACTTCGACTGTCACGCTGCTCATCGCCAGCCGCTCGAAGCGCGGACACTCGACCGTCACCTCGTAGACTCCGGCAGGAAGGCGCGCTATGAGAAAACCGCCGTTCGCGCCGGTCGTCGCATTGATCTTAAAGCCGGTTGCGGCATTGCTCGCCTCGACCGTTGCACCCTTAAGAGTAGCTCCGCCCGGATCGACGACAAAGCCGCTGATGGCCCCATCGGTCGCGGTCTGTCCCCACACGGCTGTCGCTGATCCGGCGCAGCAAACCAGCGCCACGGCACACCCTATCCTCAACGCACCGGCGCGAACGCTCGCGCGGCCCAGCCAACCGAACATGCTCACTCCCGAACGCTCCACACCCTTGCGGCGACTACGGGAAGTGATGCAGCCAATGTTTGCCGCCAACGGCGAAACATTGCAGCCACGGATACCCCGGCCCGGCGCCAGAACAAGAAAGGGATCAGCCCGAGAGTATCGGACTTCTTCAATTTATAAAAGCAAAGAAAAAAGACGGCCGCCGAAGCCGCCGCCCCAAAGCACATCGACTCTGGTCAACTCAAAACTGCAGCCGCACGGCCAACTGCACCTGACGCGGGCTGTAGGCGCAGTTCGAGTTCGTCACACTCCCTGCCTTGGAGTTGTAGGACAGAGTGCTCCCACGCAAGGTGTGGCACGTTTCATCACCCTCTGAAAACCCCGTCCTATTCTTCAACGAGCTTCAGACGCACCGCCCTGGTGTCCTGTCCCTGAAGTTCACAACATCATTCAAGCTGTCATCCTGAGCGGAGTTTGGCGGTTTTTACGCCAAACGGAGTCGAAGGACCTGCGGTTTGCGATTCCAATTGATGCTAAGAACTTTCGA